>PJEL010000190.1_pt1 | contig 73347 bp, 62 predicted proteins | sample 1853271 | NCBI WGS metagenome assembly PJEL01 (sample SAMN08108733, study PRJNA415343) | Invertebrate metagenome, whole genome shotgun sequencing project. | host: Globobulimina | place: Sweden: Gullmar Fjord | collected 2015-08
CTGGTCGCCTCCAACCCCAGCGAAGTTCAGGCGCTACACGACGCGGTGAAGCTCGTCACCGATGCGCTCAAAGGCGATGTGGCGACGGTCCTGACGCTGCAGATCCCCAACGAGGCGGCCGGCGACGCCGACTGACCATGGAAGGCCTTCCAGCCATCGCAGCGTCCCTGTTGGTCCCGTTCACCTACCCGGGCAACCGGACCTGGTGGGTGGCCCTGGTCGCCGCGGCGGTCGTCATCGGCGTCCATCACATGGTGAAGACCCGTGATCTCGTTGCGCTTCCGGCCGCGATCTTCCCGCGGGAGGTCTACACGCATCGATCAAACCTCCTCGACATCCAGCTGGTGCTGGGGCGCCAGATCCTCGGGGTCTTGTTCGGCGGCACGGCCATTGGCAGCAGCTGGCTCCTCGCGACCCACCTCTCGCGCTGGCTGGATCGAACATTCGGCGCCCCCGAGCTAGACTTCCCTCCCCTGGCGGCCTCGCTGCTGTTCACCGTGACCCTTTTCGTGGTCTGGGACGCGAGCCGCTTCGTCGTCCACTACGCCGCCCACAAGATCCCGGCGCTGTGGGCGCTGCATCAGGTCCACCACTCTGCGGAAGTGATGACACCGCTCACCTTTCACCGCGTTCACCCACTGGAATCCGTCATCTTCCAGCTTCGGGGCGCGCTCGTCACAGGCTTGCTCGGCGGCGGCTTCTTCTGGCTCTTTCGCGGCGCGGCGGCCGACATCACCCTGCTCGGCGTGCACGGTCTGGGACTGATCTGCAACGTCGCTCACGGCAACCTCCGACACACCCACGTCTGGCTGCGCTTCCCGCCGGCTTTGGAGCGTTGGCTGATCAGTCCCGCCCAGCACCAGATCCACCACAGCATCGATCCGGCGGACTACGAGAGCAACTATGGCACCTGGCTCTCCATCTGGGACCGTATGGCCGGTTCGCTGCGGATCTCCACCGAGACACCCGTCGCCCAATTCGGGATCTCCAGCGACATCCGAAACCACGGCAACGACCTCATCTCGGCGTGGATTGGACCCGTCATCGGCCTGGGCAGGAGTCTGCTTCCGACCGTCATTCTCCTCATCGCAGTGAGTGCAAATGCGCAGGAGACCGAGGACGACTACGACGAGTCGATCATCGTCTACGGCGACGATGGAACTCCGCGGGTGACCGGATCTGCACAGGTCATCGAGGCGGAGGAGCTCGAGCTCTACAACGCTGACGACTTCCACAAGGTGCTCCAGGGCGCGACCGGCACATATGTCCGTGATGAGGACGGCTTTGGGCTGCGGCCGAACATCGGGATCCGCGGCGCCAACAGCGACCGAAGTGCCAAAGTCACCCTGCTCGAGGATGGGATCCCCCTGGCCCCAGCTCCGTATGCCGCTCCCGCCGCCTATTACTTCCCGATGAGCACCCGGCTGATCGGCGTGGAGATTTTTAAGGGTCCAGCGGCGGTTCAACACGGCCCGCAGACCATCGGCGGCACCATCAACCTCCTCACCAGGCGGATCCCCAAGAAGGCGGATGGCGGCGCAGACATCGCCTACGGACTCCGCAATGCCTCGAAGATCCACGCCTGGGCGGGCACCAAGGGTGTGCTGATCGAGGGTGTGCGCGCCGCGACCGCGGGGTTCAAGGAGCTCGACAACGGAGGTCCAACCGGCTTCGAACGCTCGGAGCTGATGGCCAAGCTCGGCGCCGGGGACTTCGAACTGAAGCTCGGCTACGCCAACGAGGCCAGCCACGAGACCTACCTCGGCCTGCACGTCGACGACTACGCCGACGACCCCTATCGGCGCTATGTAGCGAGCTCCCTGGGCTTCATGCGCTGGCGACGCACCCAGGTAGAGCTGGCCTGGAACACCGACTTTGGCGAGACCTTTCGCGCGCGAACCGTGGCCTACCACCACTACCTGACGCGGGCCTGGACCAAGCTCGATCAGTTCGCAGGAGGCCCCGATCTGCACACTCTGCTCCAGCAGCCCGAGGGCGGACAGTCCGCGGTCTTCCTCGCGATCCTTCGCGGCGAGGAGGACTCTGTCTCCGACGATCAGAACCTGCTCATCGGCACCAACGACCGCGACTTCCACTCCGGAGGCCTCCAGCATCGCGGCCGATGGAGCGCAAATCACGGAGCAGAAGTCAGCAGTGCCCTGGAGTATGGCGTGCGTCTACACCTCGACCGAGTCCATCGCGTGCAGACCCAGGATCCCCACGCGATGACCAGCGGAGAGCTCGTGCGCACCGACGGAGAGCGGATCCGCTACCTGAACAGCCGCGCTGAGGCCACCGCACTTGCCGCCCACATCCAGGAAGATCTGGGCATCGGGCCCGTACACCTCGTTCCCGGCCTCCGGTCCGAGACGATCTGGACCCGCATGGAGCTCAAAGGCGAGGATTCCCAGCCCGGCGTCGTTCGCACCATCGGCCTCCCCGCGATCGGAATGCTGGTGGATGTGGCCACCGGCATCGACGTCCTCGGGGGAGTGTACCGAGGTTTCAGCCCTGTTCCTCCCGGACAATCCGAAGACGTCGAACCCGAACGAGCCTGGAACTGGGAGGGAGGTGTTCGCCTGGGAGGAGCCAGCCAGACCAGCGCCGAGGTCGTCGCCTTTGCCAGCGACTACGACAACCTGGTCGGCCAGTGCACGATCTCCGGCGGCTGCAGCAGCGCGCAGCTCGATCAGCAGTTCAACGGCGGATCGGTCGCGATCTGGGGAGTGGAGGGCCTGTTCGACCAGGAGTTCCTGCTCCCAAAGGGGCTCGCGCTTCCGATCTCGGTGAGCTGGACCCTGACCGAGTCCGCGTTCCGAACTGGCTTCGTGAGCAGCTTTCCCCAGTTTGGAACGGTCGAAGCCGGCGATGCCCTACCCTATGTGCCCGAGCACCAGGGATCGGCGCGCCTCGGCCTCGAGCACAGCCGCTTCCGGTTCGGGATCTCCGCCTCCTACCGCTCCGGCATGCACGATGTCGCCGATTCCGGTGAGCCCGCCATCCCCTCTCTGCTCACCCTGGACGCCGCGACCGAGTGGCAGGCGACCCGACACCTCGCCCTGTACGGCACCGGCAGCAATCTCACAGGTTCGACCGCACTTGTCTCGTGGAGGCCCTTCGGCGCCCGACCCACGGCCCCCCTCCAGGTCATGCTCGGCTTGAAGCTGACCCCCCAATAGACTGCAAACACTGCAAATTCAGGGCTGGAAGGCCCGTCCGGTTGTGGATAGAACGCCTCCCCTCCGGAGGTCCCTATGCATTTCGACACCGTTTGCGTCCGCGGCGGCATCACCCCAGACGAGACGACCGGCGCCATCGTGCCGCCCCTGTACCAGACCGCGACCTATGTCCTCGAAGAAGTAGGTAAGGACAAGGGTTTCGACTACACGCGATCGTCGAATCCGACGCGGCAGACCTTTGAGGGTGCCCTTGCGTGCGTCGAGGGCGCCAAGTACTGCGCCACCTTCGCGAGCGGAATGAGCGCGGTCGACGCGATCCTTCGCACTTTTGATGCCGGTGATCACATCATCTCTTCCGACGATGTGTACGGCGGCGTGTCGCGGCTGTTCAACACGATCCTGACCCGCCACGGCATGTCCTTCACCTACGTCGACACCTCGTTCCCCGAGCGCGTCGAAGAGGCCATCCGCCCGAACACCAAGCTGATCTGGATGGAGACCCCCACCAACCCCCTCCTCAAGGTCACCGACATCGAAGCCGTGGCAAAGATCGGCAAGAAACACGGGATCCCGGTGGGCGTCGACAGCACCTTCGCCACCCCGGCCCTGCTGCGTCCCCTGGAGTGGGGCGTCGACATCGTCATGCACTCGACCACCAAGTACCTGTCGGGCCACAACCAGATCATCGGCGGCGCGGTGCTCACCAATGACGAGGCCTTCCACGAGAAGATGCGCTACCAGCAGAAGTCCATCGGCGCGATCCCCAGCCCCTTCGACTCCTGGCTCACCCTGCTCGGCATGAAGACCCTGTCCCTGCGCATGACTCGCCACTGCGAGAACGGCATGGCGGTGGCGACCTTCCTCGAGAACCACCCCAAGGTCTCCCGGGTCTCGTACCCCGGCCTCGAGTCCCACCCCCGTCACGCGGTGGCGAAGCGCCAAATGTCGGGCTTCGGAGGCATGATCTCCTTTGAACTGCACGGCGGTCTGGAGGCTGGACGCACGCTCATGAACAGCGTTCGCCTGTGTGCCCTGGCCGAGAGCCTGGGTGCGGTGGAGACCATGATCACGCATCCGGCGACCATGACCCACGCCGACGTGCCCGACGACGAGCGCCGCGCCCGCGGACTCACCGACGGATTGGTGCGTTTGAGCTGCGGAATCGAGGCGACGGCCGACATCATCGCCGACCTGTCGATGGCCTTCGAGCGGGTCTGACCGACGGCGTTCTGAGATCATTCCCGCCTTGCCGACTGGCGCCTGCGGCCCTAAGCCTAGGGTGCGCTTCGGCCTCCAGCAGGATGAGGACGAAGTAGATTCGGCGTTCAAAGCCCGCATCGCGGCGCAGGCTGCAGCGCTGAAGGAGTGGGGGCCCGGCTAGGTCACCGTTCCTTGCGGCGCGCGTCGATGTGCAGCGCGAGCTCCCCGCCCGCTGGCAGCAGTAGGTGTTGGTAGCGGACGCGCTCACCCTGGGTGGGCACGATCACGGAGAGCTGCGCCGCTGTCACCTCGAGGGCCTTGTCCTCGTCGCCGCCGATGGCCACCGAGATGTCGGCCTTGGCTGGCTCCGGTTTCTTCGCCGAGCTCACCTTGCCTTTGGCGGCCTTCTTGGGTGTCTTGCGGGTGAGGACGACTCGGTCCGTGGAGCGACGCTTGTCCTCGAGCGGCCCAAAACCGTCGAAGGGCACGTGCTCATCCTCGTCCATGTCGATGCTGAGCACTACGGATGTGGTGCCGGACGAAGTTTCCGCGCCGCACTGCTGCCACTCGGCGAGGAGCGAGCGGGTCTTTGTGACCGCAACGGAGATCTTGCGGAACTCGTGGTCGGCTCGCTGGGTATCGCCCGACTCCAGGCCGATCTGCATCTGCCTTGCCGAGGCCGCAGCGACTTCCAGGAGAGCACGCGCAGATGCTTCGCGGGCGCTCTTGCACTGCACTTTCTCCAGGTCCGTGGTCGTGCGCCCCGCGGCCATCGTCTGCAACGCGGCGCGCATCTCGGCCAGGCTACTCGTGCCGTAGCGATACCTCTCGGCGTCGGTCGGCATTGGATTTGACCTGAAGTCCGAGTCGTCGGTCGTGGGCATGTCCTTGCCGCGTCCAAAGCCGGGAAGCCTTGGACCGCGCCCGCCACCTCTGCCCGGGCTCGTAGCGAAGTCGATCTTCCCACTCACCCGAACGGGATCGGCCGACGGCTTCGCATCTCGCGGGGGTTTGGGTGCCTTGGACATCGGCGCTGGCGGCGGCTCGGGTGCGCCGTGAGCGGCCAGCTGGTCGCGAAGCTCTTCAGCGGCGAGCAAGTACGCCGCGCCGGTCGCGGGATCTGGACTCGCCGCAGCGGCCCACTCGAAGTAGGCGATGGCGCGATCGAATTCGAACTGCGAGGCCGCCGCCTGGCCCATGGATTTCGCGACACTCGCGGCCTGATCGGAGCCTCCGTAGCGCTTCAGGAGTTCCTCTCCGACGGAGTAGAGCTGCGCGGAATCTCCTGCGGCACGGGCGGCAACAAACGCGCCCAACAGTGCGCGCTCTCCGAGAGAGCTGCCCTCGTGGCGCTCGGCGAAGGCCTGCAGAACCTCCATGCCTCCGGCCGCGTCTCCGCTGGTGTCGGGCTGGGGTGCGAGGACCTGGAGGTTCTCCCCACCCACATCAACGGGGCCATCTTCGACCGCGACGGCGCCGCCGAGAACGCCCCCGACAACGCCACCGACAACGCCTCCCGCAACGCCATCAGGTACACCGCCCGCAGCGCCGACCTCGCCACGCCCCACACCGACAGTGCGGAATTCGCTCGCCGCGCCGACCTCGCCGCCCCCTACGAAGGAACCTCCTCCGCCCACGAACTGGCCATCGATGACGGTCTCGTAGATTCGATCCTTGGGCTGATCCACCTCTCGTGAGCGCACCTCGGATTTCCGCTTTTCCTTCTCCGCCGTGGCGGCCTCGAGGCGCTGCTCGAAGGCCCTGTTGCGGGACTCCTCCTCCTTGGACTCGGACTGCTCGAGCTTGTCGAGGCGCTTGCCGATGTCGAGGGCTTTCTTGTAGTTCCCTTCTGCCGCCGCATAATCGCCAGAGAGGTAGTCCTGTTCGGCCTGCTGGACCACCTTCTCTTGGCGGGCGCGATCCGACGACGAGCGCGCCTGGGCCTGGCTCCTCACTCGTCTGGCCTGCACAGTGTCCTCGTCATCGTCGTCACCCGACTCGCCGTCGAGGACCATCATGTTCGACTGCAGGCGCTCGATATTCTTGTTGGAAGCACCCATCTCCTCGAGCTTCTTCAGGTCCTTCTCCACGTCCTCGAACCGGTTCCCCATGTAGTTGGCGACCGCGGACTGAAAAAGGGCGTCCGCCGCAGCATTTCCGACATCACCAAACCCGGATCCATACGCGATCCCCTCCCCCGCTGTGAAGTCGTCGACGACCTCTGAATCCCCGAGGTCGAGTCGGTTCTGATAGCCGGGAGGCAGATAGATCGTGGATTGTGTCGCTGCAACCGGCGCATCGAGGGTGGGCAGCGGCAGTGCTCGTCTCTCGGAACGAGCCCAGTCCACGTCATCGCCGAGCAGGATCACCTCCACCGGGAAGGAGAGCAGGCCATCGACAGTCTCCAGCGACTTGGCCAGCGGGATCAACCAGCCGTCTCCGTCGGTCGCAACCTTGGCGGTCTCCCCGCTCACTTGGGCGCCGAGAATGGTGGTGTTCGGTGGAGGCACGACCCGCAAGAAGGCGCCTCGTTCGTTTCGGATCGCGTAGTGCGCCCGAATCAGCGTGCGCCCCTCTCGAGTCGCCGCGATGGTGTAGGCGGCCACATCCACGAAGGTCGGCGGGCCAGAAACGATGGTGAACTGGTACAGGTCGAGGTGGCCTCCCGGTCTGCTGGAGGCGCTGTAGGACGCGGTCGGCGCACCTCTGACCAAGCCGCTTCCCCAGGTTGGAAGGTCCGAAGAAGCGATACCGCTCCAGCCGGTGAGATCCGGGACGACCTCGCGCTCCCCGTCTCGGGCCAGCTGCAGGGAGTACTCGGTGCGGAACGCTCCAGCCGGCTCCAGGGCGGGCGAGACCACCCGCTCCGCCTCCTCGCTGCCGAAGGCGCTGGTCCAGTGAATGTCCAGATCCACCGCCGTGTCTGCCGGTTCGCGGAGCGTGACTCGGACCTGATCTCCCGCTCGAGTCCAGTCCTCGACCTGAACACCATTCACCGACAAGTCCGATCCGGCCCCGGATACTGCGAAGCTCACCGTCTCGATGCTGCCCTGCAGGACACTCCAACGCACCCTCCCCCGGACGTCCAGCGCTCCGTCTCCGACCGTGACGCCGAGACCGCTGCGGGCGATGACGAGGTTCGGTTTCGGGCCCAGTTCGCGCTTTGCATGCACCTCGAGGCGTACGACTGGCGCGCCTGACCACGCTCCTCCGTCCATGGCGACAAGTGCCGCATCTGCGGTGAGGATCGGCTCCTGGTCCGTATCGACCTCCACCCTGCCGGCGGCCGCTCCGAGCAGCGGGATCGGAACTGCACCTCGGCTGGCGTCCCCACCGACGACGCCGGTGACCACCAGGCGCACGTCTCCGGCGATCCTGCCGGTCACCGTGGTTCCCCGCTCCGAGCTGGAGAGGGTGGCCTTCTTGCCGTCCAGGGTCGCAGAGCGGATCTCGACTCCAGGGCCAGCGATTGTGCCCTCCCACCAGGCCTCTTCGCTGGACTTCAGCCTCCAGGACGCCTCAAAGGAGATCTCCTCTTCGCCAGGATCGAGGGTGAGATCTCGCCACCAGACGGCGGGTGCTGGCGCCTCTTCTTCCGGATCGTCGTCGGGCGGGAGCAGACCTTTCCAGCGGTCGAGGTCCATTGCGACCGTGCCACCAAATGCGAGCTGCGCGAGGGAAAAAACCAGCGGCGTCATCGCGATTCGAACGTCTCCTAGCCCTTGACCTTACAGTGAGCTGCGGGGAAACAGCGCCTCCATGTCTGCCGGTTTGTAGCGACCGACGGCTTCGACGACCTCGGTCTCGAGTTCTCTGCGGAGGGCAGTCAGCTTCTCGAGCTCGATCCCGAGCTGCTTCGCCGAGAAGGCGCTGCGCGCGAGGCGTCGGATGGCGAGCCAGCGCTCGAGAACTCGCAGCGTTGCAAAACCGGAGATCGGCAGCATGAGCGCCGTCACCAGACCCGCCGCCCAACCGACGAAATAGGTCACTGCCAGGGGCAAGAGCACATAGGAGAGCAGGATGGCGATCATGCCGATCAACAGCTTTGATGTCCCGATAACATCCTTTCTAGGGGCAAACTGCAGCCCCACCCAGCTGACGCCGAGCAAGAGCGGAAGGTGGAGCGGCGCCCCGGGGACCGCAAGGGGCAGCCACACAAAGAGGCGAGCGATGTTGTCGAAGGAGCGCAGGAGCAGCGCGCGGCGGGCGAGGCCGCGAACCAGATCCCGGTCGGTGAGGCCGTGGGCATCGAGCCGAAGCAGGTAGCCCTCCATGCGCTCCCGCAGAGCGACGGCTTCCGGCTGATCCCGGATCGTCTCGTACACCTCGCAGAACCGCCGTGACAGCTCGACGCGCTCGGCGAGCCCGATGTGCACAGGCTGGTAGAGCCGGCGACACCCGTCGAGCACGCGCAGCGTCTCCCAGTCCGACGTGTTGATGGTCAGCGCGCGGATGCCCCGTCCGATCTCGTCGGTGAGCGCGCCGCCGGCCTCGTGGTTGTCCGCATTCCAACGCTCGATCCAGTCTGCATCCATGACGATGGGTTCGCCAAACTGAACCAGCACCCGACTCCGGAAGTTCTTGCGCCGCATATAGGTCAGCCCGCAAGCCACGACCTTCACCGAGACCTCGGGGTGTTTGCTCGCGGCGTCCAGCGCGATTCGGGCGGCGCCACTGCGCAGGCGGGCGAGGTGGGCGGCGTCATGAGACAGGCCCTCGGGGAAGATGCCGACCGAACGTCCCCGGGCAAGGACCCCGTACATCGCGGCGAAAGCCTTGCTGTTGTCGACTTTCTCGCCGCCTTTTCGATCCATCGTGCGCTCGATGGGCACCGCACCCAAGGCGCTGAGGATCATGGTCATCGGGAACTGGAAGAGCTTGTCCTTGGCCGCGAAGTGCACGATGCGACCCGAGCAGGCCACCAGCATTACCGGATCGATGAGGGAGTTCGGATGGTTGCCGACGAACACTACGGGGCCACCACCCTCGGTCGGAACGTGCTCGAGGCCGACGAGCTGAATATCGCGAAAGAAGACGTTTACTCCCGCACTCAGCAGCATCCGCACAGCGCGATAGGCGAGCATTTCAGTTCGGTCGGGAGGCGAGGCCGACGAGTGCGGCCACGCTCCCGGGGAACGTACTTGCGGAGTCTGCCCACGCCGCCCTCTGAGCGTTGTAGAACCGCAGCGACTTGTCCACCTCGGCGATGCTGCGCGTCGTGTCGTCTACCGGGCCGCCGTCGGCGAGCGGATCGAGACCATTTCGAAGGGCCTCGGAGACCACAAAAGTCGCGAACTCGTGGGCTGGCTCCAGCTTCTTGCTCTCGCGGGCGTCGTCGTAGGCAAAGTACAGCGCCTCGAGCTTCTTGCGGTCCCCCCCGGCATTGGACAGGGTCATGACCACGTTGGCCTCGGCCTCGACGATCTTCACCAGGCCCACCCCAGCCACATCGGCACCACCGCGGGCGCTTCGCACATCGTATGCCCCCAGGCCGAGCGTGATGAGAAACACGACGACCCCCCCAAGGGCGGTGAGTGCGAGCAGTCGAAACAGGACGAAGCTCGAGATCATTCGCGCGGCGTCGATCTGCTTGCGCTTCTCTTCCTGCTGGGCCTGCCAACGGACCTCGTCGGCGTCCTCGGCCGATCCCGCCTTGAGGCGTACCCAGTCTTCCTCGTCTGTCTTCTCGGGGGCTTCCTGGTAGAGCGGGCCCTCGATAGGCTTGTAGAGCAGGTTGTCCGAGATCGCGTCGACAGTGGACTCGGCGGGTCCACCGTCCTTCCGCATCCGGGTGATCTGGTCGTACATGTCGAGCTCGGACTTCTCGGGCACGAAGCTCGGATCGTCGATCATCTTCTTTGCGACGACGAGATCAGTGAACTCCTCTTCGGGGTCGAAGATGTCCTGCCAGGAGTCAGGGAGCCAACAATCTCGAGTAGCCAACGGCGGAACCGGTCTCGCTGGGACCGGGAGCTTCAGGACCGCCGCCTCGAGTTCCCTGGAGAGAGCCATCACTCCAGCATAGAGATTTCCACGCTTCTTTCGGCGGGTTCCCTTGTCGACGATCGGTGCCAGGATTGGGTTCAAGTTCTTGACGATGGCCTGCTTCCGCTTGATCTCGAAGCGCTTGCCGGTCAGCAGAAAATACAGGATCTGCGCAGCATCTGCCGTGTCATTGAAGGCCTCGACGCGCCCTCCGAAGGACGACGTGCCCCGAAATCCAGTGACCTTGATGGCCCCGTGCCGATCGATGAGGAGGTGGTCGGCGCCCAGCTCGGCGTGCTCGACACCCCCCATGTGGGCCTTGTCCAGCGCGCTGCAGAGCATCGCCATGACGTGGATGGCTTGATAGGGCTCCATGCGGCCATTGTCGGCAATCCAAGCCTCTACATTGCCGCCTTCAGCCACCTCCATGACGGAATATGGCGTGTAGGGATCGTCGGGTCGCGAATCGTAGACCTTGATGACGCTGTGGTGCTCGACGTGCCTGAGGGTCTCGGCTTCGTTCTTGAACCGACTGCGAACCCGCGCGTCGTTCACCCACTTGGTGGAGAGGATCTTGACCGACACCCAGCGCTTCTCGCGCGCATCCCACGCGAGGTACACGTGGGCAATCCCGGCCGTATCGACAGTCGCAACGATCTTGTAGCGACCGGCAATTTCGGGCGGTTGCCCAGGTTCGAGGCTTAGAGTTTCCTGAGCCATTCGCCCGCGACGTCTCCGATTCCCACCATATTACGTGATCCCACTACACAGGGTTACTCCGTAGCATGGAACGACGCATCCGCGGTGACCTTCGCGCCATGTTTCGCGCAGCTATCGAGGCGGTCGATGGTCGGGCCGCCACGCGCCGGGCGCTCACCGCTCTGGACCTCGGAGACCCCGCCAGGGTGTGGATCATCGGCGCGGGGAAAGCAGCTGTGGGCATGGCACGAGGGGCAGCCGAAGCTCTCGAGCTCCCCATCGCTGGTGGCCTGGTGATCGTGAACAGCTGGGACGGCGCCCCCATTGACGGCATAGCGGTGCGGGAAGCGAGGCACCCGGTTCCCGATCAGCGCGGGGTCGACGCCACCCGCGAGCTTCTCGCGATGGCCGACGGAGCGGGCGCCAACGACCTGGTCATCTGCCTCATTTCCGGTGGCGGATCGGCGCTCTTGGTCGCTCCGAGGCCCGGAATCTCACTGACCCAGCTCGCCGAGACGACCGACCGCCTGCTACGGCAAGGCACCCCCATCGCCGAGCTGAACGCTGTTCGCCGGCAGCTCTCAACGGTCAAAGGAGGGGGGCTGGAGGACCGGATCGCGCCGGCTCGCCTCCTGAGTCTCGCCATCTCCGATGTGCCGGGAGACGATCCGACGACCATCGCGTCGGGGCCGACCCGGAGTGCGCACATCGTTGCGAACATCGGCATGGCACTCGAGGCGGCCGCCGCCGCGTCCCGCCGCCTCGGCTACCGCACGACGATCGACCCAACACGGCTCTCGGGCGAGGCTCGTGAGGTGGGAGCCCTGCTCGCATCCACCAATCTCGAGCCGGGGCAGTGCAGGATCTGGGGCGGAGAGACCACGGTCTCGGTCACTGGCGGTGGTCGGGGCGGGCGATCGCAGGAGCTGGCACTCGCTGCGGCCTTGATTCTGCGGGACGACCGGGTGCTCCTCGCTGCAGGAACGGACGGGATCGACGGCCCTACCGACGCCGCAGGGGCAATCGTCGACTGTGAGACGGTGTCGCGAAGCCCCGGCGCTCGCGCTCACCTCGCCGACAACGACGCCTACTCCTTCCTGAAGGCCACCGGCGATCTGCTCGTTACCGGTCCGACGGGCACCAATGTCGCCGATCTGGTGGTCCTCGCCCGCCCCCAGTGAGTGAAGTGTCCCACCCTGCAAATCTGGGATGCACCACAACTCATAAGACTGCAAAACAGACCGCTGCTCCGCGAGGATCTCACGAAAGGGGATCTTCGCGGCGCATCACTCGAGGCGCGCAAATGCCCACAATAGCGGCCCCGACACGATCACCCCCTCTAGACGCGTCGGAGCGCCCCAAAAGAGCAGCCATTGGTGCTTTCTCGCCGCCGAATGGTTATAATGAGCGCGGCGTTGTGCTGTCTGTTGCCGGGGGGGTTTCGCGGTGCCCCGAGCCGGTTCCATCCTCGCTAAAGTGCTGTTGGAGCCTTCAATCGCACTCCACAACGACGCAACCCGCCAGCGAATGCGGATACTCGCCGCGCTCAGTCTCCCACTCATCGCGTTCGAATTGTGGAGCATCCTCACCGCCGGATCGGCAGCGTTACCGATCTATGTCGTGGCGGCGCTGTTTTGGGTGGTGGCCTACGCTTTCAGCCGAACCACACGCACGACCGCAGCGGGCCTGTACGCAGCACTGGCCGCCTCGGTCGTCCCCTACGCCGGAATAGGCACTGAGATCGCGAGCACCAGCGGCCAGGAGGAGGCGATGTGGCTGGTGTTGGCCGTGCTCGTGGCCGGCCTCACTCTGCCCACTCGAGCCCTCGCCGGGTGGGGCGTCGCGAACCTCGTGATCGTGGGCGGACTCACTTTCAGCAATCCCGAAATCCCCCAGGGCGCGGCATTGAAAGTCACCGGCTTTGTCGCCCTCGTCACGATCCTCTCGGGGATCTGGTCGGCCATGAAGACAGCGGACGACCGGAAGCTCGAGCTTCAGACCGTGCAGCTACGAACTGTCGCAGCGAGCCTCCGACAGGAGCAGGCCTTCACCGACAAGACGATCGCGGCCATGGGCGACGTCCTCCTGGTCACCGACGAGCAACGCAACATTAGGTCGGTCAATCGCGCCCTCAGCGAATTGCTCCGCTTCGACCAAGAGAAACTCATCGGACTCCCGGCGGCGCTCCTGTTTGCCAATCCCGACGAGCTCAACGAGCTCTTCTCGGGCATGCTCCGACGAAACGTCACCGGCGGCGACATCGTGGACGCCATGCCGGTTCGATTGATGACCTCCACTGGAACGATCATCCCGATGACCCTGAATGGAGCAGCCATTCGCTCCGAGAGCGGGCGGTTGCAAGGTGCGGTCTGCGTGGCTCGAGACATGCGGCCGGCAGTTGAACTGGCTGCAATGGCTGCAGAAGAGGCCTCCCAGCGACAGCGCTCCGACGAGCTGGAAGCGACCAACCGCCAGCTGATCCAGGCACAGGCACAGCTCGTGCAAGCCGGCAAGCTCGCCGCGGTGGGACAGCTTGCCGCCGCCGTTGCTCACGAGATCAACAACCCACTCACCACCATCAATCTCACGGCGAACTTCCTCAGGGATGATCTGGCAAATGACCCCGCGAGCCTGATTCACGTCCACAACGTGCTCGAGTCCGGCAAACAGTGCCAGGCGATCATCCGAAACCTCCTCGAGTTCGGACGAGAGACAGGGTTGGTTCAAGAGCCCGTCGACCTCCTGGATGTCGTCAAGTCCAGCATGGCCCTCATCGGTCACAACATCCAGCTCAGTGGCGCGCGCATCGACGCGAGCACCATGGAGGGACGCTTCATCGTGCTAGGCGATCCCTCGCAGCTGCGCCAGGTCGTCATCAATCTCCTCCTGAACGCAGGGCGAGCGGTCGGTGTCGGCGGAAACATCACGCTGGGCATGGAGGTGGTGGAAGGTCTGGTCCGCCTCACGATCAAAGACGACGGCCATGGGATGTCCAGAAAGGTGCGGGAGCGGATCTTCGAGCCCTTCTTCACCACGAGAGAGGTGGGCGAGGGCACGGGACTCGGGCTCTCGGTCGCCTATGGGATTGTGCGCGGCCACGGCGGCACGATCGAGGTGAGAAGCGTCGAAGGCCGGGGTTCGACGTTCACCGTAATCCTGCCTTGGCGGCCCGAGCGCACCCAACCCGTCGTGCTGGTGATCGACGACGACCCGGTGGTCCTTCCGGCGCTGACCACCGCAGTCAGACGCGCCATGTGCGACGCGTACTCGGCCCAGAACGGTGCAGATGCCATGCGAATCCTCGCCACCCACAGTGTCGATGTCGTCATCTGCGACATGAACCTCGGTCGGGAGGACGGTATCGAGGTCCTCGAGCTGGTCTCCGAGCGCTATCCGAGCACGATGGCGATCCTCCTCTCGGGAGCGACAATGCCGGAACTGCCGGAGTGCATCTTCGACTTCCTACCGAAGCCGGTGACACTCAAGCAGCTCAAGTTCGTCATCGCCAAAGCCATGTCGGCCCGTCGCGGACGGGCTGGACGACCCCAGCTACCGACCCACAGACACCACTAGCTCTCCAATTGCGACAGCTCACAGCCCATGGGTTTGACTCCGGACTTGACCTGCCTGAGCGCCTCCAGCGATAGCTCGATATGGTCTCACATGACCTCACATCCCCACGCCCCTCCCGTCGAGACCCTGGTGGACCTGCTCCGCCATCGGGCCATCAACCAAGACAACCGCGTCGCCTACACTTTCCTCGCCGACGGTGAAAAGGACGAGCGAAACTGGACCTATGCGGAGCTTGACCTCCGTACGAGGGCCGTCGCCGCCTGGCTACAAGAGAGTCAGACGCCCGGGGCACGGGTCCTTCTCCTCTTTGAAGAGGGGCTGGACTACCTCGCCGCCCTGTTCGGCTGCATGTACGCCGATTGCCTGGCCGTTCCCGTGCACCCACCCGATCCACGACGGCTGCACCGAACGCTGCCCAGACTGCAGTCCATCGCAGCCGACGCTGGCGTCACTGCCGTGCTCACCACAACCGACATCGCCCGCGGGGCCGAGGCCGCCCTCCCGCAGGTCCCCGTGCTCCAGAAAGCCACCTGGCTGTCCCTCGACGAGCTGGATCTCTCGGCGGCGGACCGATGGATCGATCCCAAAAAAGGAAGCGATGACCTAGCGTATCTGCAGTACACCTCGGGCTCGACATCGACTCCAAAGGGCGTGATGATCAGCCACCGGAACCTGATTCATCAACTCACCGACTTCGACACCGGCTACAACCACGACCCCGACTGTGTGCTGGTCACGTGGCTACCCGCCACCCACGACCTGGGCCTGGTCTATGGCCGGTTCATGCCGTTGTTCATCGGCATGCGCTGCGTGTTCATGTCGCCAGTGGCCTTCATGCAGCGCCCGCTCCGGTGGATCACCGCGCTGTCGGACTTCCGGGGAACCCACACGCCGTCGCCAAACTTCGGGTTCGAAGTCGTGGCGCGAAAGACGACGCCAGAACAGAGGGCCAAGCTTGATCTCTCCGCTCTGAGGGTCGTGCTGAACGGGGCCGAGGCCATCCGCTGGGAGTCGGAGAGCATGTTCATCGACGCACTCGTTCCCTGCGGAATGCGACCCGAGGCGGTCACTCACGCCATGGGTATGTCCGAGTCGACGGCGAAGATCATCACCGAGCCCATCGACCGCTTTCCGCCCAAGTTCGTGTACCTCGATCCCGCCGCATACGAGGACAACCGCGTGGTGCTGGTCACTGCGGAGACCCCCAACGCCCGGGAGGTCGCCAGCTGCGGCTCGACCGTGCTCGACACCGTGGTGGTCATCGCCGACCCCACATCACACAACAAGCTCGATGAAGATCGCGTGGGAGAGATGTGGGTGAGCGGCACGACCGTCGCGCAGGGGTACTACAACCTCGAAAAAGCGACCCATGAGAGCTTCGGCGCCACACTCGCCGACGGCACAGGTCCTTTCTTGAGAACGGGCGATCTCGCATTCATTCACGAGGGCGAGGTCTACCTCACCGGCCGCCTCAAGGACCTGGTGATCATCCGCGGCCAGAACCACCATCCCCAAGACATCGAGTGGTCGCTTCAGGACACGCACGTCGCCCTGCGGCCCAACTGCGCCGCCGCATTTGGGGTCCGCCGCAGCGGAGAAGACGAGCGCCTGGCAGTGATCACAGAGGTCGTCCCAGACCGGTGCCTCGATCCAGAGCCGGTGTTCAACGCCATCAAGATGGCCGTCAATGAACACGGTCTGCAGCCGGTCTCGATCGTGTTGATCGCGCCGCGCACCCTCCCGAAGACATCGTCGGGCAAGATTCAGAGAGCAAAATCCCGCCGTTTGTTCCTAGCCAATGAGCTCGACACCGTCGCTCGCTGGGACGCACCTGTCGCCAAGCCCTCCGAAGCACCGAAAGCCGCGGGGCTGCTGGAGCGCTTGAACCGCGCCAGTGCGCGCCAGCAGCAGCGAATCCTCGTCGCCCACATCACGGCACTCGCCGCCGCTCTCCTCGGTCTCGATCCCGAGGACGTCGAGGTCGACCGCCCCTTTGGCGAGCTCGGCATGGACTCCATCACAGCAGTCGAGCTCGTCGAGGAGGTCGGAAAGGCAATGGGTCGGGATGTCCCTGGAACCCTGCTCTTCGACTTCCCCACCATCGTGGCGATCGCACGCCATCTGCTCGAGACCCAGCCCGCCCCACAGCCGGCGCCCGCCAAATTGGACGCCATGTCAGAGGAGGAGGCCGCCGCCGCCCTCCTGGCAGAACTCGACGATCTCTAGCCTAGCTGCTTGCTTATCTCAGCAGGGACCCTGGCTTCGAGCAGGATCTCTGCGCCGTCTTGAACGAGCTTGATGTCCTCGCGCTCGAAGGTCTCTGCACCGCGCAAGGGTCGCCAGGGCTCGCCTCGAAACTCGCAGAGCTCTCGCGCCGCCCGCAGGAAGAACCGCCGCGCATCCGCCGAGTCTGCGAGCTTCACGCGGGTCTGCACCACCTCGTGTTCGATGGTTCGCTCTCCGAGAAGCAACAGATGGAAAAGACCGGCTACTGGCGCGTCGCTCTCGGGCTCGGGCAGGCTCCAGACTGGATCGATGTTCAGGGAATGCAGCCAGTCCAGTGCCCACTTGACCAGGGCCTCCCGACGGTAGTCTCGCCACTGGGTGACGGCTCCGTGAACACCGATCTCGTGCTGAAATTGGCGAAATGCGTTCTTTCCCCTGAGCGCAGAATCGAGGGTGGTGGCGAGGTCCTCGTCGTCGACATCTTCGGCAAAGGAGCACATTAGACGGTATTCACGATCGAAGGGCGGCACGACCACATAGCGATCGGGCTCCTGGTCCATGGCCGCTTCGACCGCCTCGTTGTCCATCCCGCTCGAGACCGGATCGACCAACTGGAAGATCGCCCCAGTTCGAAGGTCGATGTAGGAGCCGAGAATGTGAGCATCACGCGCAGTGAGGGCGTCGAGAATCGCCCGCGCATCCACTCTTAGCGTTCGCCTGCTGCCCATGCTGCCCTGTAACTGACGGCGGCCGCTGCTGGGCGCTGTGGAGCCGCTACTTCTCGCTTGGAGCTCCGCCGACGCCGTCGCGAACTTCGACGCCCTTGACGGTCTCGGCAGGATCTTCGGGGAGCGGGTCGCCAGCTCGGATCTGGAACTTTGCCGCCGTTATTCCGATCGCTCCCATAGCGAGCACAAAGAAGACGAGCGCGCTACCCAACATCAATATCGAGGGTCCCTCGGCGGGACGGCGATCTGCAGCGTGGGCGCCACCGTCGGAACGCCGGAGATCCGAGCGCTTCAGGTGGGGCAGAGAGGAGGTGTCGGTGATGCTCTCCTCGTCATCGAACGCCGGATGACTCTCGACGTGCTCATCTTCTCGCTCTGCGCCAAGGGGGGTTCCCTTGTCGAACGACTGGGTGTCGCTCACGGGACCGTGCCCGGCATCCGAATAGCCGGCCTTCTCCACGACATCGGGGGCTTGACTTGGTTTGTCGCTCGACGACATGCCCTCTCCGTGCGCCCCAATGGGCGTTATAAGAAACGTATCAGCGGGCTCCGGTAGTCGGCAACGAAAATTTTCTTTCAAGCGATGGCAATCTGCCACAGGCCACCGCTACTCGACGGTGAACGGTACCTCGATATCCCAGCCTGTCGGGTCAACTTGACTGGTTGCATCGCGAATAGCCAGGCGAAAGGTGTAGTTGCCTGGTGGCGTCGCGCCGGCCGGCATGCGCTCCAGGTTCATCTGGAAGAGCAGGGGCACGTGGCTGTGGCCATCGACGTTGTACCCAAGGCCGATCGGATCGGGATAGCTCCGGTCCTGGTCACTGTCGACGATCACCAGATCTCGGCGAACATCGCCGTCGACCACCATCGGGAACTTTTCGCTGGGGATGAAGGTGCCCTCGTCGTAGTCGGGGGTGCTGCCCGCGGCGCTGCCCACAGCCAAGAGCCCCAAAAAGACCCCGTTCGGCGCGGAGAACTCCTCTTCTGAAAACGCGTTCTTGGCCTCGAAACCGCAGCTGTCGACCGCGTCGGCGAACTCGCCGGTGAATGGCTCTGGGTGAGCGGTGTTCGGAAGCCAGACCAACCCGTCGAAGCGATGTTTCGGCTCGAGGAGACACTTCGCTGTGTCGGCGGTCATCGGGGCGACGAACAGCTCAGCGCCGACCACAGACCATGTCGGCACGCCGAACTGCGTCTTGTTCACCACGAGATCGTCGGGGTCGACGGTCTCGCTAGTGTCCGTAGTCGTCTCCTCGGTGTCGTTCGTGTCGGTGTCGTCGCCGCCGCACGCCACCAGGCATGCAAGCGCTAGAATCATCAAGGTCTTGTTCATCGCTACTCCACGGCAACGAATCTAGCCTGGAATTGGAGCGATCGCCTGGCAGAGCTTGTCGATATCGATGACGTCCTGGTTGGTGAACCACCCTTCGGCGGCCTGAACGAACAGCGAACCCTCGCGCCCACCCTTCACGCCACCGAGCCGGTGTCGGGCAACCGCGGCGTGTAGATGCATCTCAGCCTTCACAAATGCGTCCATGGCGCGCTCGTAGGCCTCTTCGGCGGCCGTATTGTCACCCTGGAGCACGGCAACACCGCCGCAGATCATCTGCCCACAGGGCTCGGCCATGCGCTGCCCCTTGGTAGCGAGGAGGACTTTGGCCGCGGCGACGGCGTCGTTGATTCCAGCCTTGCCCCTGCCCAGTGCCGCCGTTCCTCGCGCGTCGTACATGCCGACCTTGGTCAACACACCGCGGTCGAGGTAGGCCCCACGAAGCGCCTCCCAAACCCTCTGTACCTCTTGCCAGGCGTCCTCTCCCCTCTGCTCGTAGAGGGCGAGATAGACCTGCCCTCGCATCTCGAAATAGTGCTGATAGTGCGCCCCTGATCTCGACCACTGGGCCTTGGCGGAGGCCAGGTTCGAGCGGGCCTTGTCCGGTGCATCCTGGGCGAGGGAGAGCAGCACGAAGATGTCGCTTCGAAGGCTCGAGGACAGCATGAGGTTCCCGCACTCGCTCGCCTCGGAGAGCAGCTTCGAGTACTCGATAGCAACCTGTTTGATCTCGCCCACATAGATGAGGGAACGAAGTGCATAGAGCCGACTGTGGGAGAGTTCGAAGGTGACCCCGGGACAGAGCTCGACGATGGTGCGCGACGTCTGGCGAAGTTGACGATAAGCATGTTTGAACCGTCCCTCCAGATAGGCGCTCAACCCCTCGGCCATGAACACCAGCGCGGTCCCATGGGCGAGGCCCACCTTGTTCGCCAGTGCCTTGCAGCGAACCAGGAGCTTGCTCCAGGCATTCCAGTCGTAGTTCCCCGACTGCACCATCACAGGGAGCTCCATGGTGAACGCCCGGAGCACGCGGTACTGGTCCCCCGCTCGCAGCGCGTACAGGAGGTTCCGTTCGTGGAAATACAGGCCCTGAACGGGGTCAACGAACGTCATCGCCAGCGCGGTGAGCCAGCACGCGTCGATGCGGTGTAGATCTGCCGGGGCGATGGCCGACTCGTCGGTGTCCTTGAAGATCAGGCCGTTCCAACGCAGGCAGATCCGATGGCGATAGTGCCCGATGATCGCCGCGCGATGGCTCCTCGGTAGCCTCAGATCCACCCGGCGGAGGACCTCCTCCAACAGGACCCTACCCTCATCGAGATAGCCGTTCGTGAGGAGCTGCTCGGCCGCCTTGCGCCGAAGCTCGATGGCGGTGGTCTCGTCCGCGCCCTTCGCCAACTCGAGATAGACCCGCGCCGCCTTCTCGCCGCGGCCTGCAAACACCAGTGTCTCCGCTAGCCGGCTCTGGAGGTCCTCCTCGGTGGCCAGATCCCAGTGTCCGAGCTCCAGTGCGGTCTGGTACAGGTTCGCCGCCCGTTCGAAGGCCAGGGTCTCCGCGGCCTGACGCGCGGCGGACATCGCCAACTCCCCAGCTCGATCCTGCTCTCCGCCGGAGAGGTAGTGCATCATCAGCGCTTCGGGATCGTCCCAGCGCTCGCGCTCCATCGCCCGCGCCAAGCTCAGGTGATGCCGACCGGACTCCTCGGGGGTCCACCCATCGCGAACCGCCACGCCGACGCGGGTATGGTACAGCTCGACGAGCTCTCCCAGCGGACTCTGGGTCGTGCGGATGAAACGACCCGAACGGAGGAGGTTGAGTTCGTGGACCCCGCCCTCTTCGAGCTCGGCGGCGGAGACGAGAACTCGAGCCGGGAGCGGCCGGCCGGCGACGGACACAAACCTGAGCAGCCTCTGTGCGGCCTCGGAGAGCTGGCGAACCCGGGCACGTACCAGCTCGTCCAAGCTCAGATCGGACATCTGGCCAGACACGCCCATCTCGGCCGAGGCCTTGAGAGCCGCGGCCAGCTCCGCCATCAAGTGTGGGTTTCCTCCAGACTCTTCGGCTATCCAGACCGCCGCTTCGGTGGGGTTCGGGAACGCATCGCCGATCAACCCGCGGGCGACGGCGGTTGCGAGACCGGGACTGAGTGGCTCGAGATCGAGCTCGCGGACTTCACTGCGGGCATAGATGGGATCGTGCAGGAGCTGGGCCAGGAATGGGCTGGTCGCTACATCCTCGGATCGGTAGCCGATGATGACCAGGATCCGCGCATGCTGCAAGCCGTGCAGCCAGCCGCTGAGCATCCGGGCGCTGTCGGCATCCCCCCATTGCACGTCGTCGAGAAAACAAGCCACCGGGCGGCGTTTTGCGAGATTCCGCATGAGCCTGCGACAGACATCGAAGGCACGCAGGCGCTGTTCCAACGGATCGGCGATGACGCCGGCGTCGGTGGGCTCCTGATCTGCGACGAGCTCTTTCAAGACCGGGAAGAGTCGGGTCAGCAGCCAGGCGTCCGGGGGCAGGATCTGGAGGACCTCCTCCTCCGGCAGCCGCTTCAAGCGCCGCCGAAGCCCATCCATCAGCGCATCGAAGGCCTTGAATGGAACGCTCTCTCGCTCGTAGCAGCGCCCGCGCAGGACGATGACCTCCTCGCCCGAGCGCAGCTCGCTGAGGAAGTGCTGGACCAGCGAGGTCTTGCCCATCCCGGTCTCTCCGCGGACCACACACAGCACCGCACGGCCATTTCGCGCCGTATTGAAGGCGCTCTGGAGCACCTTCCGCTCGGCCTCACGGCCCTCGATGCGATCCGAAGAGCGCCCCTTGGCCCTGGCCTTCACAGCGAGCATGCTCGGATCCTCGCCGAGGCGAAGCAGCGCCTCGACCGCCGTCGGCCTGCGGAGCGGGTCGCGACTCATCATCGCCGTACAGAGATCGTCGAGTTCCTTGGGGATCTCGGGCACCATGTCGGACGGCTTGGGGGGCTCCTTGGCCTGCATCGCCTGGAGCATGTCCAACATCGAACCGTCAAAGGGCAGGCGCCCCGTCAGGCCCTGAAAGAGCAGCACTCCGACGCTGTACATGTCCGTCGATTGAGATGGAGGACCGCCAACGGCATGCTCGGGAGCGATGAACGCGACGGTGCCCATGACCTTGTCGATGCGGGAGAGCTCACTCGCGGCGCGGTCGGTGTCGTATACAAGCCCAAAGTCGAGGAGCACGACCCGGCCTTCGGAGGTCACGAGAACGTTGGACGGCTTGATGTCTCGATGCAGCTTTCCGGCGCTATGGAGGGCGGCAACGCCGGAGAGCAGCTGTACGAAGCTGCGCCTGAGCCGGCCGAGATCGTCTGGACCAGCAGGATCGGGTTGCTCGAGTGGCAGGTGCGCCGTCGGGTCGCTGGCGAGCGCGCCGATCTCGTTGGACATCCAGGTAGCCGACGACAGGGGACTGGGTGACTCCTCGCCACGGACGTACTGATAGAAGTTGACCCCTTTCACCATCTCCATTGCGATGAACCAGGTGTCGTCTTCGCCAACGAGCTCGTACAGGGACACGAGGTTCGGGTGGGAGATGTCTGACAGGGAGCGAAACTCCTGCTTCAACCTGTACAGTCCCGATGACCCAAACATGCGCAGGGTCTTGAGCGCCACCACCGCCTTCCGCTTGCGGTCGTAGGCCTCGTACACCAACCCGAGAGAGCCGCCGCCAAGGCACCGCCTCACCACGTACCGCTCATTGCCAGTGAAGCTCTCAGGTGTCTCGATCTCGCCCATACCTGTCCCGCGAACGTGGACTCTAGCACTAGCGAGGGTAGACTCTCTTGGACAGCTCCGGAGGTCTGCTGCAGCGGGTATTCCTGTTTCTCGTTCTGGCGATATTCGCCGGGACCGGGTGCGCCTACCGCGTCGGAGCCGGATTAACAGCCGGCGTCCTGGATGAAATCAGCGGGGAAGGCCGATCAGAGGGCGTCGAGACCATGGGCGACCGGGTCTTGGAGCGCGCCCTGTTGGTGGAGCTCGGCCATCAGCTGGGATCCGGCCTTTCATCAGGGGCGACCGAGGTTACGCCCGATCAGCAGGCCGCACTGGAGTCGGTGATCGATGGGCTGCTCACAGTGGCCGCCACCCGAACGGGACAGGGACTGCGGAACGAGGTTTCTCCAGAGCTCCGCGAGATGGTGCGCAAAGACATCGTCGGCGCCTTTGCCGACGGCCTCGAGAACGAGCTGGGTGACTCACTGGAAAAGACGATCGATCGCGTCGTCACCCAGGCCATCGTTTCACTCCGCAGGGGCATGAACGAGGAGGACACGCGCTACGCGACCTCCGATCTCCTGCGGGATTCGGTCTACTTCGCCATGCGAGAGGGCCAAGGTGGAACGCCCGCCGTCGCCGAGACCATCGAGTTCACGCTGGTCAACAACCTCCTCGAGCCCCTGGAGCAATCCGTCGGCGGCCTCACCGACGTCGTGGCCACCCGAGTAGAGGATTCGGCCAGGCGCACCGAGGCAAACCTGAAGTCCGTCATCGCCGCCCTCCTCTTTGTCGGCGGCGTGCTCGCCGTCCTGTACGTGGCGAGAGGCTGGCAGCTGCAGCGCGCCCAGGAGTCCAGCAAACAGGCGGCTCAGGCCCTTGGCGGCGTCGACGCGGCTCTCTCCCTGCTCGACGAGAACACTCGGGCCGAGGTCCAGAAACGACTCGACGAGTACCAGACGATCGCCCAGAAGGGGGATCCGATCAACACACCGTTGCCACCGAAGCGGCGTGGCGACGACTACATGCGGTGATACACCCAGGCCATGTGGACCCTGTTCCTATCCGTCGCCTTTGCCGAGCCGTGTGAGATCACCGGCCTCAAGTCGGCCACAGAGATCGCCGCCCCCGCCGTCCTGGTCCTCGGCGAGCGCAAAGGCCACCAGCCAGACCTGCTTCGCACCGAGCGCATCATCACGAGGCTGGCAAAGACGGGGCCGGTCACCGTGGCGATGGAAGCCGTGCACCGAGACCACCAAGCCGTCATCGACAAATACGAGGCGGGAAGCCTCAGCCCAACCGATCTGCCCGATCTCCTGAACTGGCGGGACTACTGGGGTTTTGACTTCTGGCCCTACGAGCGCATCGTCACCGCGTCAGTCGTCGGTGCCCACGTCGTCGGGGTCGGACTGGACCCGAGCATGCGGCCCGAGGGCGCCCAGATGCCCATTCCCCCCGGCTACATCCACGTTCTCGAGGATGTGTTGCTGCATGCGGTGCCGGTCGAGCTCGAGAGCCGCTTCGTGCAGACCGTGGCCTGGCGCGACTTCGCAATCGCCAGCGCCGCCACCGAGGCCTGGGATGGCAAGGGTCATCTCCTCATCCTCGCCGACCGCCTCCACGTCGAGGGAGGCCACGGTATCAGCTGGCAAGCTGCGCGGATGACCGAGGCCCCCGTGCACGCATTTGTGCTCGCAAACGCCGATTCCCCCTGCTACGACGGCGACATACTCTTCAGGTAGGGCCCGGATCGAGCTCCAAGTGCCTCGCATAGGCACACAGAGACACCCAGCGCTCGGGCCAAACGGTGCTCAGCGACTGTTCTCGCCCGGCTTTCAGCGCCCTGAGCACCAGCCGACGGGCCTCGATGACATCGCCAGCGGCCTCGTTGACGACTGCGAGCTCGGCAAGGATCAAACCCAGCAGATCGGCAGCGCCTTCGAAATCCTCGGCGACCCGTTTTGCATCTTCGAGGCGTGCGCGAGCCAGGGGCCACTCCTCCAGCCGGTTGGCGAGGGCGCCCACCGCCCAGCCAGCTCCGGCGACTCCTCGCCTTGCACCTGGCTTTCCGAGCTCGGCGTTGCGCTCGTGCCAGGCTAGCGACTGCTGGTAGGCCTCGAGCGCCTCCGGCTGGGAGCCAGCGAGATCGAGGGCGGCAGCAAGTTCGTTGTAGGCAGCGCCAAGGTCGCCGTGGATCTCGAAGTTGAGCGCGTGATCGATGCCCCGCTGCAGCCAGTCGATGCGCTCTTCTGGAGAGGAGATCCGAGCGAGGAGCAAGCAGGCATCGAGGACTTCGGCGTGGGAGCGCGCGTCCTCCGCCCAGGCGAGGTAGTCGCGCAGCTCATCGCGTACTGTGTTTGGAAGCCCTTCTTCGACCGCGAGTCGGCAAAGGCTGCGCCGATAACGCGCATGGGACTCGAGGTGCAGAGGATCGAGGATTCTCGCGGCGGTCTGCAGCTGATCGCGGGCACCTTCGAGATCTCGGGTCCGAAGCAAACACTGGGACAGCATGGACCGGGCGACGACCTCCATGGCGCGATCGGTGCGCTCCTGTGCACGCTCGAGCAGATCCTCATAGGCCTTGCGGCTCGGACCTATCCGCCCCGCAGCCAGGTGCAGATCTGCGCTGGCCAATACCGATCGCAGCGTTGTGACAAGAACCGACATCACTCCCCCATGAGGAGCATATCAACTACTCTGCGAGTTTACGGACTTCAGCAACGGTTTCGGGCATGCAGTCGCCGTAATCATTGCCCCAGCTGTTCCGCTCGAACGTCATGACCGCAGCGATCGACAAATCGTCGAGGAGATCCTTCATCGGGACCATGACGCCGTTGTATTTGACACCGTCGACCACGATCTCGCCGGTCAAGCCGTTCAGGACGATGCCAGCGTGCTTGGCGCAGTCGCCCATGTGCTCCTTCTGCCCGACCAGCGGCGGGAAGGCACCGGGGGTTCCCTTTCCGTCTGCCTGGTGACAGGTCACGCAGGCCAGGCCGCCCTTGCCACCAGTCTCGTAGATCACCTTGCCGAGCGCCATCAGGTGTTTCTTCTTGCCGGCGTCGTCGAGGGTGGCCCAGTCGACCTCGGGCACCTCGGGCGCTGCCTCAGGAGCAGGCGGAGCCTCGGGCGCGGCTTCCGGCGTGGCGTCAGGAGCCGGAGCAGGGGTGGACTCGCCACCGCAGCCCATGAGGAACAGTGATGCACACACAGAGAGTGATGCAGACAGAGACAGGGCGCGCATACGGACTCCTTTGGCGGATGCCAGTATGCGCGCCCCTCGGCGCTCCTCAATGCAGCAATTCGACGCGCCCGGGGTTCCCCAGGTCGGCAGGGCGTTGCCTACCAGCGCCACCGGCTCCGACCGTGATCGCCATGGCGATCCGGACGGTGATGCCCATGGCGCCCGCCGTAGTACTCGTAGTCCAAGACCTTGCTGCCCTTGCTCGTGTACATCTTGCCGGCCTTGTCATCATCCACGACGACCTTCGACTCGGTGCCGTGACGAATGAACACGCTGTCGTTGAACAGGATCGATCCGTGCTGCCGATTCACGGTCACCCACTTGGATCCTTGTGCAACGGCGACGAACATCTCCGCTCCCGGCCTCAAGAGCCCGTAGTCCACGCCGCCGATGCGGACGCGAACGGTCTGCGAGTCACGGTTCTTGACGAGGACTCCGGTGCGAATGGGCGGCTCGTACTTCACGACAGCGCTGCCCCTCTTGCCTGGCTCCACCCAGACCGTCTGGCGATCGACCACCGTACTCCTGCCCCTTCGATCCTGAATTTTCGAGGTCAAAGCCACGTTACCAGTCGTGACAACTAGGTTTGCACTGGTGCCGGGACTAACCCACACCGACTCGCTGTCGGCACTGACCAGAAGCGGTGCCCGGCCCGCGTTCTTCACGAAGAGGGTGCCCTCCGGAGGAATGACGCGTACGAGCGTCGATTCCCCACGCCGGGCCTGCACTCTCGTGCTGAGGAGCACCGCTCCGCCGTCCCGAAGGACGAGCACATCGCTCATGCCGGGGCGGGTGTTGAAGGCGCCTTGGGTGTCGCCGCGAATCTCGCCGCTGAAGTAGCCATCGATATAGACCTCCGCTTTTCCGTCGAAGCGGTTGTCGATGAGGATGGACGTGTCGCCGTAGCCCGCCAGTGCGGCCGCGCCGAACATCGATGATGCCAGCAACAAGCTGGTTGTTTTGAACATGTCTCCTCCGCTGTCTGCGTTGGTTCACAGACTGGAGGAGGCACTCGCTTCATTCGGACAATGACGCACGATGACAAACCCCGGCGGGGTCAGTCAGCCGAGACGATCAGCTTCCTGTCCAGGTTGTAAGCATGTCATCGTTGATGCGAGCCGGGTGGCCACGCCAGACGATCTTGCCGTCCTTGACGACCGCGGCGGCGGGGATCCCGCGCACACCGAAGGCCTTGGACATCGCATCACCCTGCTCTTTGGCCATGGGGTAGGCGACGTTGTTGTCCTTGATGAAGCCAGTCACGGCCTCCTCGGTCGTGTCGCGAGTCATCTTGGTCAGACCGATCACGTTGAGACCCTTCGGCTTCCACTTCTCGTAGGTTTTCGACATGTTTGGCACCTCGCGCTTGCAGTGGGGGCACCAGACCTCCCAGAAGATGACCAGGGTGGTGCCGTCGGCCAGGGACGCCTGGTTGCCTTGGAACCACTTCTCGATAGACATCGATGGCGCGTCCTTGCCGATGATCGCGAGCTCGGCGTCGAGACGCTGGGCGGCGCGGGCGGCGCGGGTGGTCGGGAACTTCTCTTTCAGCTCGGCGAGCTTGGACTTGGCTTCGTCGTACTTCATGCCCTCGGAGGCCTTGCTGGCTTCCTTGAGGAGCGCGGCCGCAGCTTGCTCGTCGGCGTCGTTGGCAGCGGGAGCGCCCTTGACTGGCTTGACCTGCGGGCCTGCCGCTGCCTTGGTCTCGAGCTGGGCCACCTTGGACTCGAGGTCGTCGAGGCGCTTCGCCATCTCGGGGTCGGTGCATCCGGAGGACAGCACGAGTCCGGCGAGCAAAAGGGAAATGGTGGTGCGGTTCACGGCACTCTCCTGTTCTTGTTCAGTAGGCGGCGGGTAATAACAAGGATCTGTATCAGGTCGACCGCGCGATTCCGTCACATCCTGTCGAATCTAGAGGTCTTGCTGGGCGGCCTCGGCCCGCTTTGCGCGGAAAGCCTTGATCTTTCCTCGCAAATCGTCGTCATGGAGCGCGAGGACCTGAATCGCGTACAGGGCGGCATTGTTTGCCCCGCCACCACCAATTGCAAAGGTGGCCACCGGAACGCCAGGGGGCATCTGGACGATGGACAGCAACGAATCCATGCCACCGAGTGCCGTTGTCTTCATCGGAACGCCGAGCACCGGGATGGTGGTGACCGCCGCGACCATGCCCGGCAGATGAGCCGCGAGACCCGCGCCGGCAATGATCATCTGCACCCCGCGCTCTTCGCACTGTCGGACGTAGGAAATCATCGCGTCGGGTGCCCGATGCGCGCTGAGGACCTTGGCCTCGTGGGGCACACCAAACTCGACGAGCGTATCGATTGCACGCTGCATGGCAGGTAGGTCGGACTTGCTGCCCATCAACACGCTAACCACAGATTCAGACACGGCGCCTCCTGGTAGGAAGCGGCCCTTTAACTATCTTCCCTGGCCCGATCCAAAGGCCAGTGCAACCAACCCGCTGGGTCTGTTGTCGACGTAGCGCAGCTTGGGCTCGAGGAAGATGAAAACACGCCTTCCAACTCGGGTCCAGCCCTCAGACCAACCAATCCTCGCCGCGAGACTCGGGGCGATCCCCGCCGCACGCTCGGTGTCGATCACGTCGTTTCGGGCGTGGTACATGAACGCAGGTCCGACCCCAGCACCGAGCAGCAGCCCGTTGTTGGTGATGAAGTTCCACGATGCGACCGGCTCCAGAAAGATCGAGGTATGGACCCCGATCGGCCCCTCCGCGGCCAGGGTGATGTCGACGCCGAGGCGATTGGCACCGAGGTTCTTGCCCCAGCCACCGCGCAGGCCCATGCCGATCCACGCCGGAACAAAGTCTCGCCAGTAGGTGATCTCGCCAAAGCTGAACTGGGCGCCGAATTCGAAGCTAGTCGACGGAGCCACCCGTTCGATCTGGATGGTCGGAATGGGCAGGTCGTCGAACTCGTCGGCTGTGTCCTGGGCGTACGCGGGTACGGTCAGAACGAGCGCAGCAGCGAGAAGACCGAGACGTATGCAATTCACCTTGCCTCCAGCACGGGGGTCTCTACTAACTTATCCGGTATTGTGTACGGATTGTCTCTCCTGTTAATGCATTGCAACCGGTCGAACGCGGGTCAAGGCGAAGTCAGCTCGTTTGACGGCGTCCCGATGAACCGGGTTTTACCTCTCGAACTGCTATGTCTCGATCGTTCAAACTGCTGGGAACTCTCGGAGAAGGCGCCTTTGGAGCGGTCCATCTCGCCGAGGTGCGCGACGAGGGCGATTTTGTGCAGACGCTGGCAGTCAAGTGGCTACACCCACAGTGGTCCCAGAACTTGGAGCTGGCGCGAAGGCTCAGGGACGAGGCGCGATTACTGGCCCTACTCCGCCACGATCACATCGTGCGCGTCCACGGGCTCACCAACATCGAGGGACGCCTCGCGATCCTGATGGAGCCGGTAGAGGGCACCGACCTCTCCCAGCTCGACGACATGCCACCCCGGGCGGCTCTGGAGGTCATCGCAGCGGTGGCCGACGCCCTCGACGCCGCGTCGCACATCGTCCCCCCAGGGCAAACCGAGCCCCTGAACGTCGTGCATCGCGACATCAAACCCAGCAACATCATGGTCACTCGGCGGGGCAGCGTGAAGGTCATGGACTTCGGAGTGGCGCGCGCCAGCTTCGATGCGCGAGAAGCCGAGACAAGAAGCCAGCAGTTCGGTACCGCCCGCTACATGGCTCCCGAGCGCTGGCTGGACGGTATCGCCGAAGCTCCGAGCGACATCTTCTCCCTCGGTGTGACCTTGATGGAGCTGGTCGGCGGAGAGGCTATGGAGCAGCCTCGCCTGTCTCGAGAGGGCTTCGCCGCCGATCTCGCCACGGCGCTGAAGCGGCTGGACGCATGGCCCGACATCCAGCAGTTCGTCGCGCAGATGTGCGTCTTCGAACCGGAGGGGCGCCCCGCAGCGGCAGAGATCGAGGAGAGTTGTCGCGCCCTCGCCAGCCAGGCCGACGGCAGTGGGCTCCGGGAATGGGCGACCACACACGTGCGGACGAATCGACCGTCGGAGTCGTCTGGAGACCTGGCGGGCACGGTCGTCGTCGAGGACACCGAGGTCCCAGGGATCCCCGAGACCGCACCTCTGACGTTCATGAGCGCCGACTTCCCGGTTGTCACCCCGCCCATAGAGCAGACAAGACGCCGAACATCCCTGCTCGCTGGTGTGATAGTCATGACTGCCGGCGCCCTGCTGACTGCGGCATATCTGGGATCTGGCAGCTTCAACGACCTGGGGCTCGCTGCGCCTGTTCCCGACCCACTGCCCGCCGCGGTGGTGACTCCTGAGCCAGAGGCGGACCCTGCACCAGAACCGCCAGCGCCGGAGCCCGCGCCAGAGCCGGAACCGGACCCGCAGCCAGCGCCAAGGCCCCCCACGCCCGCTCCGAGGCCCGCCGTGGAACCCGCCCCATCCGCCCCACCTGTGGACCCAGCACCCGCAGAAGAGCCAAAAATGACCCCTGTAACCTTTATAATCGAAGACGGCGTCGAAATTGAGACCGCCGACCACAAGCTCCTATCACCGGGCCGCAAGACCATCGACATGCCCGCCGGCGGCAACCAGACCATCACGATCCGAGCCAACGGCGAGAGCGACAACTGCACGATCCCAGTCGGCGAGACCACGACAGAGGTGGTGGTGGGCGCAGACCTCAAATGCCGGTGACGTAAGCGCCGGTAAGTTGCTTACGAGCCCCGATCGTGGAACGTTGCCGCCATGCTCACGCTGACCCTGGCCCTCCTCGTCACCCCCGAATCCTCCGCTCAGGAAGAGCCGTCCCCTGTGAAGCAATGCGCCGACGCCCGAATCGGCGAAGAGGTCGAGGTCTGTCTGCGGGTGGCGGCCAGCAACCCCGACGCGGTCGACGCCATCGCAGCCGCCCTCAAAGCGCACATCGATCGCGGAACCAATGCCGATAGGGAGCTCCTCGGCGCCCTCCTGATCCTGCTGTCGGACGAGACCGGGATCAGAGGAACTGAGCTCCTCGCCTCCCTCGCCGACCCACGCGCCATCCAGCCGTTGGTCCACGCAGCGGTACACCGCGAGCTTCCCGTAGCGGTCGCAGCGGTGGCAGCACTCGCGGTCTACGAAGAGGCACTGGCTCCGCTCACCAGGTGGATTCGCGAGGACTCGGTTCCCAAGGAAGTCAGTCTCGCGGCTGCCAAAGCCCTCGGGCAGGTCCAGTCGGAGGAGGCCGCGGACGCACTGGTCGACACCCTGAGGCGTCCGGGCATCGACAGTGATCTTCGGCGTCTAATGAAGGAGGTGGTGCTCGCCTCCTACCCCAACCGAGCCGACGAGCTGGATGGACAAGTCAGCGTGAACGGCACCCCGTGGCTCACGGCAGGATCGGTCTGGGCGTTGGGCTACAGCATGACGGCGGCCGGCCACTACGGCCAGACCGGCTTCGCAGAGCTCGGTGCGGTCACTGGAGGCGTTGCCGGCGGTACAGCGGGCTATCTGTACGGTCGTGCCTGGCCCGTCGAGGCGGGAGACGCGGCGTTCATCGCGACTTCTGGCTTTATGGGCACCGTGTCCGGGATCTTCATTGGCAGCGGCTTCGAGGCCGGAGATCAGACGGGCCACGCCTATCTAGGCGGCCTGGGCGGCGAGGTCATCGGCTACGGACTCGGCGCAGCGCTCGCGAAGAAGCACCCTGGCGAGGCCCGCGACGCCTGGGAGGCCGCCGCCGTCGGCGCCCTCGGCGGGGTCGCAGCGGGCAGTGCCGCCGGATTCGCACAGCAGGGCTCCGAGCTCCGGAATCCTCGGCCCATAACCCCGGCGATCGGAGCGGGAATCGCGGTGGGAACCATCGCCGGGCAGATCGCCGCGCCCCACGTCGACCTGAGCGGCCGCGATGGCGGCATGATTCTGGCATCTTCGGCCTATGGACTCACCTTTGGCGTCCTGGTTCCCACCGGAGACGGCTTCGATGCTGGCCTTCCCAGCCTCGGTCTCTCCGCGGGAGCGCTCACTGGGTATGGGCTGGCCGGCCTACTCGAACCGAAACCAGATGTGCTCGCCGGAGCCCTCACTGGCGGTGCCTTCGGGGGCTTCCTGGGGGCCGGAGTGGTCCAGATGATCGCTCCCAACGACATCCAGGCCGTCGAGGGATCGGCGCTGCTCGGTGTGAGCGCCGGCATGGCGGGGGGCGGCTACTTCAGTCACAAGAATCCCGACCCCATCGACGACCGCGATGTGGTCTTGACGGCAATGACGACGAGCTGGGCAGCCTGGCAGAGCACTGGATGGGCGGTCTACGCCGAAGTGCCGTCCGGCCCCCCTGGAGCCCTGTACGTCATTCCCGCGGCCATCGGCGCCACGACCGCGAGCCTCTCCGGAGAACTCGATATTCCAGTGGCCCACTCCACCGCCGCGACGTCACTGGGCCTATGGGGAGCGTATGTCGGCGGTGTAACGGCAGAACTCGGCCAGGCTGATCCCCTCCTCTACTCGTTGGTCGGTTCGGACATCGGGCTCGTAGGCGGATCCGTGGTGATGTCGCCGCTGGTCGGAACGCCCCCCCTGGTCGTCGGACTCGCAGACGCGGGCGGCGTGTTGGGAGGATCGACAGGCGCCTTGGGAGCAGCAATGGCCACCGATGACAGCGACGCTATCCTCATCGCCTCCCTCATCGGCTCGGGCGTAGGGCTCGCCGGTGGAGCAGTACTCGGCGGCGTCTGGCACAAGGCCGGGACGAACCGCAACGTCGCGATCTCCCTGCCAACGCCGAAGCTCCCCGGACGCTTCAGCCTCTCTCCGGCCAGGATCCAGGGGAAAGAGGACGCGGTCCTCGGGGTTCGCGTGCGGATGGACCAGTGGTAGTTGCGCTGTTGATCAGCACAGCGCTCGCGGCTCCCGGAGTGGTGTGCGGCCAGGGCGATGCAGCCCAGAGGATCAACGAGGCCAAAATCGACGAGGAGCGGGTCCCCTCCAGCCATCCCAACCTGATCCCGGGGCTGGCTCTGGCCTCGAATCGCACCGGTGTCGACCTCCGCGAAGCCCTCGTCGAGCTGTGCGCGAGCGGCGGCGAGCTCTCCTACGACCCCGCCGAGTCCTGGGAATCAGCGACCTTCAACGCACACACTGTGCTGTTCACCACCAGCGAGCGCAGGGAGTGCACGCTGTACAAGAAGACCATCGCAGTAACCGTGGGCAACGCACCCGACGCCTCGCCTCGCTACGCCCTCCGCGGCAGGCTGCCGTACACCCACACACCCATCGGTGACTGCGACACCCAGGACACGTGGCGGGAGGAGACAATCCTCGCTGGCGCCGAGTCTGCGGTTCGGCTCGTGCTTGTCGTGGACCGCGCTGGAGACGAGATCTCCCACTCGCAGATCGTCGTCCGCCGCGCCAGTGCAGGTGGATGGAACGAGCAGCTGCTCATAGAGCCGGCTCCCCGCCGCTATGTGGGCGGTCGCGGGGGCCCGAAGTTCGACACCGTGAAAGTGGACGACGACTACTGGGTGGTCTCATCCCACGATCGCACCGACGATACGGGCGTTTGCAAGCCAATTCCCGGGCAGGTCGTCTGGACGTGGAGCGACGGCTGGAGACCGGTCGACGGACGCAAGGCCCTCGCCATCCTCGCGGACCACGGACTGTGGCGGTATGCGGGCCAGGACGCCTGGTTTCTGGTCTTGGCCCAGGACGACCCGCTCCAAGCCGACGACGTCCAGGCTCGCATGGGCCGGATGGCGCGAAAGAGCGACTTGCCGCTCCACATGCTCGATTCCGCCGACTTCCCTGGCCTGAACGCCGGCCACACGATCGTCACCCCCGACCCCTTCACGAGCGAGGAGGAAGCGAAGTCGATGCGCCACAACTGGGGACGTCGAGCGGGGGCCTACGTGAAGAAGGCCTGGGACGCCAAAGACCCCTGCGACTGAACCGCGCCGGTGTCCCACCGTCAACACCCGCCTCTCCGCCTGGACCGACCCGCCGGGACGTCGACGCCACGCGAAGCTGGTGGTGGCCGACGAGCGGAAGGGGTGAGGCGAAGCCGAGGGGAAAACGCTAGTGCTTCCCCTATAATTGGAGACAGAGGGCGTTGAAGTCGACAGGAGCGCTCGGAGATCGACCCTCGGCCGCTGTCGCCCGTCCCGGATCCTCGAATCCGATCCGCTCCCGGTCAGCGACCACTCCCCGAGCCAACGCAACTTCAAACGCCCCGTTTCGTCCAGACGTTGCGCTCCGCCCAGCACGACCCCAAAACGTACTACCGGCGCCCCAAATCCACTGATGGACGCTGTACCGCCTCTAGTCCTCGTAGCCCCAGAGATTGAAGATCTCTTGGCGCGCCTGGCTGAACTTCTCGCGAAGAGGACCGGCACCTTCGGTGGCCATGAGCAGGTCGACGACTCGATCGTTGAGGCGCATCAGCCGAATCGCCATGACCTTGGAGAGCTGGAGGCCGAACTTCAGCACCGCCGGATCCCCACTGTCGACGAGCTGCTGGAAGGCGGCGCGATCCATTGCAAAGACCCGCAGCTCGGTGATGGCACGAACCGTCGCGGTGCGTGGCATGTCGAGGAGCAAGCTCATCTCGCCGAGGATTTCTCCGGGTCCGAGCTCTGTAATTTGGCGCTGCACGCCGCTGGGATCTCGCCGCAGGATCTCGACGGTACCGTTCAGCAAGACCATCATGCGCGGGCCATAGGACCCCTCTTCGAGCACCAGTGAGCCCTCTTGCCAGTACTCGACTCGGCCGACCTCGACGATCCGGGAGAGCTCGCCCTCCGTGAGGTCGGAAAACATCGGCGTTTTTCCTAGAGCTTGCACGGTGTCTGCTGACATGGCCCCCCCGGCGCGAGGCACAGTTTAACGGCGCCGAACGCGTGGGGATCATAGATCGCGTTGATGGGATTCCGGGAATTCTTCACTGCCACTCTTCTCCTCGTCGTCGCTTCGTGTGGCGCGCCCCCGCCGCCGGCTCCGATCCCGACCGGGCCATCGGTACTCCTGATCACCCTGGACACGACGCGCGCCGATCGGCTCGGACCCTACGGTTACGCCCTCGCAGACACGCCGACCTACGACCGCATCGCCGCGGAAGGCACGGTATTCGAGCGGGCCTACAGCACGTGCCCGCTGACCATTCCGAGCCACTCAACGATCCTCACCGGCAAGGCCCCGCCCACCCACGGAGTGCGCGACAACGGCGACTTCATCCTCGGTGACGACGCGATCACCCTCGCCGAGCGCTTTCAGGAGGCCGGCTATGGCACCGCCGCCTTCACAGCGGCGTTCCCGACCCAGGCGCGCTGGGGATTCTCCCAAGGCTTCGACGTGTACCACGACCCACTGGAGCGGTTGCCCTCCCAGCTCGACTGGAGGGATCAACGCCGAGCGGACGAGGTGGTCGACGACGCGCTGGTCACCCTCCCGCAGCTGCGCGAAGGCCCGATCTTCAGCTGGGTGCACCTCTTCGACGCCCACTGGCCCTACGATCCGCCCGAGCCCTTCCTCACCGAGCACACCGGCCGCGAATACGACGGTGAGATCGCGTTCGCAGACGCCCAGGTCGCCCGCCTCCTGGAGTGGTGGGAGAAGGCGTATCCCAACTCGATCATCCTCATCACCGCCGACCACGGAGAGGGACTCGGCGACGGCGGCGAGCAGACCCATGGCTTCCTCCTGCACGACGGCACGATCCGAGTGCCGATGATCCTCAAGGGACCAGGGGTTCCCGCCGGCGAACGCATCTCGGATGCCGTCGGGCACACCGACATCGCTCCGACCCTGTTGAACCTGGTCGGCCTTCCTCTCCACGAGGGGCTTCAGGGCAAGGATATGCGAGAAGGCGGCTCCGACCTGATGTATTCGGAAGCTCTCACCGGACAGTTCAACCTGGGCCTCGCGCCACTGCACGCCTGGACCGACAACACCGGCCGCTACATGGAGGGCGGCTGGGGCGGCTTCTACCCGGTGGTCGACAGCTCGGTCTCTGCGATCCCCGACCCGGAGCCTGCAAAGGAGAGCGAGGAGATCAAGCCGCTTGCAGCGCGCCTCCAGGAGCTGAAAGACACGCTCGGAGAAGGGCTTGCTCCGTCGGCGACCCTCGACGCGGAGTCCCTCGAGATGCTGTCGGCCCTGGGCTACGTCGGCGGCGATCCCACCGCCGAGGCGGGCGAGGTCGACCCCCGCGATGTGATCGACGTGATCCCGTTGACCTGGCAGGCCCGCCAGCTCATTGGAATGGGCATGTTCCAGCGGGCGGCCGGCGTCCTCGGGCGCCTCGAAAACCGGATGCCGGACACGTTTGGCGTCGATCTGCTCAAGGCGCAACTCGCTCGGCGCCGGGGCAACATCAACGGGGCCATCGAGGCCTTCACAGACCTCTACTTCCGCTCCCAGAGCAGCACGACAGCGCTGCAGCTCGCGGGCCTATATGCGACCATCAACGTCTGGAACGAGGCGGAAGACTGGTACGCGGAGGCCCTGCGCCTGCAGCCAGCGAGTCCGGAGGCCATGGGCGGCTTGGTGCGCGCCATGTACGCCCAGGGCAAGCTCGCCCTCGCCGAGGAGGCCGCCGACCGATTCCTGGTGATCTACCCAGATCATGCCGAGCTCCAGCTGTCGCGAGCCGAGATGTATCTGCACGACGGCCAGCCCTGGAACGCCATCGACGACGCCCGAAGTGCCCTCGACGCGATGCCCTACTCCCCGTGGGCGCACGCAGTGACGGGCCAGGTCTTGTGGGAGCTCGGCGAGTCCGAGGACGCCATCGAGCGCCTCCAGGATGCTCTTCGCTTGAACCCGTACAATGCCTCGGTGAGGCTCTCCCTTAGCGACTGTCTGCTGGAGGTCGGCCGAAGTGCCGAAGCGGTCCGCATCCTGGCTCCACTCGCGCGCCTTCTCCCCGACAACGAAGAGATCCAGACCCGCTACACCGCTGCCCGCGACGCGCTCACCCTGGAGCGGGAGACCGAGAGCCATCCCAAGACTTCCGACCTGAGCCGCGGCGGCTGAGCTGAAGCGCTGGTACAATGGCGCACTTCGGAGGGCGGCATGCGATTTTGGACTTTGATGCTGGTTTTAGTGGCGTGTGGCGGCAATGACAAAGAGACCGACGCCGACACCGATGCAACCGACACCGACACCGACGCCGACGCCGACACCGACGCCGACACCGACACCGACACCGACACCGACACGACGACGCCAGGACACGATGGGACCTATGTCGGCGTCCTCAACATCACGCTCGACAACGCCTCTCCCGACGGGCGCGACTGGAATGTCGTGTGCGCCGAGGCGGTGGAGTTCAACTTCGTCGAGACCAATGAGCCGATGATTACCGGCGTCGGAGCTTGTGATGCGAGCGCAGAGGGCGCCGGTATGGTGAACATCAACTTCACCGGCAACATCAACGTCGATCCCGCCGCGAACGGAAACGTCGCACTGAACGGTCTGGCTCAGAACGACAACTGGACCGGCGAGTTCACCGGCGACACCTTCACGGGTAGCTTCGACGGCGACGGCCCCTATCAAGGGGGAACGCTCACCTGGACAGCGAGCTGGACAGCTGATCGGTAGTCGCAATATAGTGCACATGTCGACGGGTACATGAGGTACTATGTTGCTGGAAGTCTTGGGCGGGCGGGTTCGTGCTCTTCGCAATGAGCGGGGCTGGAGTCAGCGAAATCTCTGCGACCTAGCGGGAATCTCCCCCAGGTATCTGGTACAGCTGGAGGCCGGCCGGGCCAACGTCTCTCTGAATCGCCTCGCGCCAATCGCGGCGGCCTTGGATGTGTCACTCGTGCGACTCCTCGCCGGACTGGGCGCTGTTCGCGACCCGGCGGATCGTCTAGCCAGCGCCGTGATCGGCCTCGATCCAGCGCGCCAAACCGACCTGCTCCGACAGGCCAATCAGCTGCCGGCGAAGATCGCCCTCATCGGACTTCGGGGCGCGGGAAAGACGACTATCGGACGCCGGGTCTCCGACATCATCGGCTGCCCATTCGTAGTCCTCGACGAGCGGGTCCAAGAGCGGGCTGGCATGTCGCTGACCGAGATCTTCGAGTACCACGGCGCCGACCGCTACCGAGCGCTCTGTGTGCAGGCCCTCTACGAGATCCTCGACGACAAACCTGGAATCCTCGAGGTCGGCGGCTCGGTCGTCCAAGACCCCGACGCCTGGGAGCTCCTCGACAGACACAGCCGGGTGATCTGGCTCCAGGCCACGCCCGAGCAACTGCTGAAACGCGTCTTTGCCCAAGGGGATCTCCGGCCGATGGAGGGCCGAGACGATGCCCTCGGAGAGCTGCGCACGATCCTCGAAAGTCGCGCGGTGCTCTACGCCCGCGCGGACACCCGCATCGACACCGGGGCCACTGGGATCGAGGGTGCGGCAGATCAGATCGTCGCCGCCTTCTCACGCCCCTAGCACTCATCGGCCCAGCGCCGCGCAGAGCTAGAAGAGCTTGTCGATCCTGGCATCGGCGAAGGCAGCCATCAGCATCTTGAGCGTGTACGGCTTGCCCACGAACCCGTTGGCGCCCTCGGCAAGAGCCACGTCGGCCTGGTTCTTTCCGCCGCCGGAACACAACAGGATGATCGCCGAGGGCGAGATGGCCCGCAGCTCGCGATACGTCTCCAGCCCCGACATGCCGGGCATGACCAGATCGAGGAGCACGAACTGATAGGCCTTGGACTCGGACTGGAAGACGTGCACCGCCTCCCGACCGCCGCTGACCTCAGTCACGGTGAATCCTGCCGCCTCTAGGAGCCGCCGGGTGGCCCACCGAACGTCGTAGTCGTCGTCGACCAGCAGCACTCCCCCACCCACCACCGGCGGCGTCACCTCGCGACGATGCTTCTCTGGTTCTCGGTATTCGAGCCTCGGAAGGTAGACCTTGAAGACCGCTCCCTCACCGGATTCGCTGGAGACGACGATGTGTCCGCCGTGCTGGGTGACGATCCCGTAGACCATGGCAAGACCCAGGCCTGTTCCGTGCCCCACCCGCTTGGTGGTGTAGAAGGGCTCGAAGATCCTCGCTCGCTCCTCCTCGGAGATCCCCGAGCCCGTGTCGGTGACGGTCAGCAGTGCCCAATCTCCCGCGGGTACGGCGTAGGAGTCGTCCTCGACTCGAGCGCCAAGGGTGGTCGATCCCACCGAGAGAGTGATGACCCCACCGTCGACCATCGCGTCGCTGGCGTTCAAGCAGAGGTTGAGGACGACCTGACTCAGACGACCCTCAGCACCCGCCACGACGATGAAGTCGTCGATGTCGGTGTGCACGACCACGTTCGAGTTCAGGGCGCGATTGGCCATCTCGATCGCGCCTCGAGTCAGCTGCCCCAGATTGACCCGCTCCGGTCGCTCGGTACCCTTGCGGGCGAAATCCAGAAGCTGGCCTGTGATCTGCGAGGCGCGCTTCGTGGCGTCGTTGATCATCGACAGCGACACCAACAGATCGGGGATGTCGGGCGTCACACCGGGCCGAAAAGACTCCTGGATGTACGCCGCATTCGCGGAAATCACCATGAGAATGTTGTTGTAGTCGTGGGCGATTCCGCTCGCGAGTCGTCCGAGGGCCTCGAGCTTCTGCGACTCGACCATCTGCCTCTCGAGGGCGTCGCTCCTGGAGAACTTGAAGATGCAGCGCTCACCGATGTGGATGCGGTCACCGGGCCTCATCGCCGCCCGCTGAACGGAATGGCCGTTGAGATAGACGCCGTTCCTGCTGTCCAGATCCACGATCCACCACGAGCCGTCGTCGCCCCTCTCGACACGGGCGTGCCTCCGCGACACGCTGTCATCGGCAACTGTGATCTCGGCGCGAGGATCCCGCCCGATGATCAGCCGATCCCGACAGGGCCAGGCGCGACCGAGCACCTTGCCCCGAAGCAACACGATGACAAACCCATCCTCGTGCGGTTCGGGCTTCAGTTCGCGTTCGAGCGCTCTGGTAATGATGTGACCCTGGCCGGCCTCTTCATCTCCCCCCAAAGAATACCTCCACCATCAAATCTACCATAAACACGAATCGGAATTAGAATCTGCGAATGCAGGACCGCGACTCGGACTCCTGGGACGGAACGATGACGTCCCTGAGAAAGCACCTCCACGCCGGTCGAGGCAGTGGCCTGGTTGCAGTCGCAGACCAGCTCGTCGAGAGCGCTACCGATCCGAACCGGCGCGCTGAGGCTCTCTATGTTCAAGGCGAGGCGCGACAGCTCGAGCTCGGTGGACGCACCGGTCGCCAATCTCTCGAACTGGCGCGCTCGGCCAGTCGTCACGGCCTACGAAGCTCAGTTGCTCGTCCCGTGAGGGGGATTTGCCCAGCCAGGTGGACGCGGAGGGTGTAGCGAGCAAGATTCGGGGCATCCCGGAGTGAAGATGACCCACTACGATGTATTCAACGGCGACGCCGACGGTATCTGCGCCCTCACCCAGTACCGCCTGGCAAACCCAGTGGAGTCGGTCCTGATCACTGGGGTCAAGCGGGACATCTCGCTGTTGAAGCAGGTCGAGGCGAAGCCGGGGGACCAAGTCACCATCCTCGACGTGTCCATGGACAAGAACCGAGACGCGCTGATCCGGGTGCTGATGGAGGGCGCGACGGTCTTCTACGCCGACCACCACTTCGCCGGTGAGATCCCCCAGAACGAGCGCCTCACCGCCGTCATCGACACCTCTCCGAGCATCTGCACCAGCATCCTCGTCAACAACCACATCGGCGGCAAGTTCCGTCTCTGGGCAATCACCGGCGCATTCGGCGACAACTTCGACGAGACCGCCCTCGAATTGGCCGCTGGCGACTTCGACCACGACAGCCTCCGCCTCGCCAAGAACCTCGGCACCTACCTGAATTACAACGGATACGGCGCGTCCCTGGACGACCTCCACTTTGCACCCGCAGACCTCTTCGAAAAGGTCCGACACTTCGCGAGCCCCCTCGACTTCGTCGGCGGAGATCCGGAGACCTTCGATGCGCTCGAGTCCGGATACCGCGACGACATGGCCGCAGCCGAGGCCGCGACGCCCGTCCGCGAGCCAACGGATACCGCGGTCTTCATCCTCCCGAACGAGAAGTGGGCGCGCCGAGTGAGCGGCGTCTTCAGCAACGGACTCGCCCGCAACAATCCGTCCCGCGCCCACGCCGTCCTCACCAACAGGGCAGACGGGACCTACCTCGTGAGCGTGCGCGCTCCACTCGACAACAAGACCGGCGCTGATGAGCTCTGCCGTTCCTTCCCCACCGGCGGCGGACGCAAGGCGGCGGCGGGGATCAACGCCCTTCCGGCCGACATGCTCGACACGTTTATCGACAGATTCAGCACCTTCTACGCCCGCTAATCTCACACCACACCTATGGCATCACGCTGGCACATCGAGAAGGCGAGTGAACCGCTAGACCGGCGGGTCTACGTGAGCATCGTCGCGCTGTCGGCCGCTGGATTTGGGCTCTGGTATCTCGCCGAGACCCGCCAGCTCGAGGCCTATGGGGTGATCGTTGGCGGATGCGCTGGCGTGGCCGCGCTGCTGCTCTTTGCCGATCTCCTCGGGATCGCCAAGCTGCGGGCGCCCACCCTTCGCGAAGTCGTCATCACTCCGCAAAAAGTAATGTTGAACGCCGGACATGTGCAGCAGAGCGTGTTGATGAGCGAGGTCGTTCGAATCGATGTCCGCACTCACCGCTACGTCGAACCCATGCTCGTCCTCGTCTCCGGCGACAACCTTTCCTGTGCGATCCCGAGAGCGGCGTGGACCACCTTGGAGATCGAGACACGCCTGCGGAGGCTCTCCGATGTGCGCTGGCAGCAGATGAGTCGCGCACTGGCCGCCGCAGACGAGCGGACCTTCGTGCTGTGGAAAGGCGCGGCGGGTGAGGCCGTCGCCTTTGCTACTGACAGCCCATAGCGACGGGCTTGAAGTTGTGGTAGTCGCGGTAGATCACGTTGTCGAAGGTGCCGTCGTTGCCCATGTCGATGGCGAGCTCCACCAGCCGCCCCTCGTCGCTGTAGATGTAGCTGTGTAGCGTGTCGATGGTCCCATCGGCGCCGTTGTCGGTCAGCGTACCAATCATCCTGCCGTCGGCGTCGTAGACGCGCTCGATGCGGTTGTCCACCTTGCCGTCGTCCTGGAGATCGATGCCCATCGTGCCGAGGAGGCCGTTCGGCAGATAGACGTTGTTGTACCGGACCGACTGGATGAGACCATCGTCGTTGTAGCGAGACATCAGGCGGCCATCGACGATGTCGTCATTGCCGAACCTGAACTCCTGAATGGTCTCGACCACGCCACCCGCCGGTTTGTCCATGGACATCTGCACGCGATGACCGTTGGCGTCCCAGACGTGCTCGTCGATGCGGTCGGCGACACCATCTGCACCCTCGTCGGTGATCGTTCGCCAGATCCGGCCCGTGGTCGTGTACTCACGAGTCTCGACGGTATCGACCGATCCATCGGCGCCTTCGTCCGTTTCTACCCGGATGAGCTGGCCCTGGTCCCAGACGTAGGCATAGGCCGTGACGAGTTCGAACTCCCCGTCGCCATCGCGATCTTCTCTGAGGAGGATGCGCTTTCCGCCGCTATCGAAAGTGGTCTCCTGCACCCGATCGATGGTGCCGTCATCGCCGCTATCCGTGGACACCGTGAGGACCGCGAGATCGGAGTCGAGACGTTGGTGTGTCGCCACAACAGGAGTAGCCGCGATCGGAGCCTGGGCCTGCCGAGCGACATCTTCTGCGTCGTCGGCCTCGAGCAGAGCGGTGTCGGAGTACATGCCGTCTTCGCAGCCGACGAGGACGAGGAGGAGAACGATAGGGAAGGTCTTCATGGGACCGATCCTATCATCGGATTGTCCCAGGTTGTGCCAAGCCTGCAACACCGATCGGGCTCAGTCGGGGGTTTGTCCGGCTTTCACGGCTATTTGCAGTGCAGGGCCGAAATTCGCTGAAATCGTAAAGCCATGGCCAACCTGCATTGTTCGAGGTACTTCCCCGCCATCTTTCGGAGGCTCCAATGCGTTTCTGTCTGCTCGCTCTCGCCCCTATGTTCCTGATCGGTTGTGACAACGAAGAAGACGAAGTCCTCCCCGTCGACGTCGCCGAAGCCTTCCCGTTCGACGGCGCTCCCACTTGGGAGTTCATGAACGCCAACCAGAGCGTCAGCTACAAGCTCATCGGAATCCTCGACCAGACCCGCAACGACGACGACGAAATCTTCACCATCCGGTACACCAAGATGTGCATGGCGGTCGACGCATCGTGTGTCGACGGCGAGCTTGTCCGCGCCATCTCGTGGTCCAACGATCCGGTCGAAGGCGTCGCAATCCACTCCGTCAACAACAGCGGCGTGCAGACCGAGTTCGATCCGCCCCTGGCCCTCGCCGCCTCCGAGATGTACTACGACGACACGATGATCACCGAGACGGCTGGTTTCACCTGGACTTCGACCCTCGTCACCTCCGAAGAATGCCCCGTCGCAATCACCGGTGGCATCGACGCCGACTGCCTGCGCATCTCACTGTCCGACGGTGGAATGGGCGAGACCAACGCCGGCCTCGTGGGCGAATACTGGGCCGTCGCCGGCTATGGCGTGGTGGCCATGGACGTCGCTGCAGACCAGGGCCGGTGGGAGCTGGTCGACTACGACGAGTGCTCGGACGACTGCTACTAGACTGAGTACCAAGCCGCTAGGATGAGGGCGTGCACGTCCTCTTTGCCGCCCTCCAGTCGCTCTTCTCCCTGTGGATGCTCATCGATGCCGTCCGCAACCAGCACCCGGTGTACTGGCGGCTGGTGGTGCTGATTCCCTTCGGTGAGTGGGCGTATTTCTTCGCCATCTACCTCCCGCACAATGGGATCCACCCGCTCTCCGACCTCAAAAAGCTCGGGCGCAGCGTCGTGCGAATCCCCATCGACGTCGGCGAGGCCGAGTCCGTCGCCCAAGAGACTCCGAGCCCGGAGAACAATCTCCGCCTCGCCCAGGCCTATCTGGAGGACGGCCAGCACGGGCGAGCTGTCGACCTCTATGACGCCTATGTGCACCGCCATCCACTCGAGATCGAACCCCGCTTCAGGCTGGCGGGCGGCCTGCTCCTGCTCGAGCGCACCGACGAGGCCCTCCCCCACCTGGAGCGAATTGTCGAGCTAGACCGGACCTGGCACGAGTTCGAGGCCACATTCGAACTCGCCCGCGCCTACAACATGCTCGACCGGCCAGCCGACGCCGAGGCGCTCTTGACTCGGATCGCCAAGGGAAGCCAGCGCCTCGCACCCACCATCGAGCTCGCCGCCCACCTCGCTTCAGTCGGCGACAAGACAGCCGCGACCATCGAGCTCAAGCGCGCCCTCAAGACCTACGAGCGGAGTCCGGAGTTCATCCGCAACCAGGACTACTACCAGGCCAAGCGAGCTCGGAAGCTACTCAAGACCTTCTGACATCCGCGCCCGGAGCACGAGCAGCGCCCGCTCCACATGAGGATCCCGCGACAGCGGAGGAAGATCCGCGCGCCCCACAGTCGAGGCGTAGGCGATGGGTGTCCCGTCGGCGTGGGAGCGGGCGTACTGGCGCTGCCGCTCGGCGATGGCTACCGAGAAGCGCTCCGCCGGCGTGAGGAGATCGGTGATCGCCGGCTCCACTCCAGGGGATTCCGCGAGGCTCCGGTCGAGGACGCGCCCGCTGGGAAGCGCCCAGTACAGGTTGGTGAACTGCAACGCATAGCCGCGCTCGGGATCGGTCCTGAGCACCTGCGACAGGCCCTTTCCATAGGTGCGCGTGCCGATCACGTCGGCGTGAGCGAGCTCTTGCAGGCCGCCAGCCACGATCTCCGCCGACGACGCGGTCTGGTCGTCGACGAGAACGGCGACCGCCAGGCCCTCCAGCGCGTGACCTGGAATGCCGGCGTTCCAGGCGGCGAGTTTCTCTCCGGTCTCGGGATCGATGTCCGGACCGGTCTCGACCTCCACCCGACCCTCCAGGCGAGCCAGGGTGCCCTCGGTCACGAAGCGGTCGACCACGTTCACCGCCGCGTTCACGTCTCCGCCGGGATTGGAGCGCAGGTCGACCACCACCGCACTCAGGCCCTCCAGCTCGGAGAGTGCTTCGTCGAGGGCCTCGTCGGTGTGGGCCTTGAACGCCACGATCCTCACATAGGCGACGCCTAGGTCCTCATCGAGCCACCAGCTCCAGGAGTTGTCGTCCTGTCGCTGCCAGCCGGTCACCACGTCGGGGTAGATCGGCGCCCGCTTGATCTTGAAGTCCTTTTGATCTCCAGACCGGTTCACCCTCACGTCGATTTCGGTCCCATCATCACCGAGCAACGCCTGTTCGAAGGCTACTTTTCGCGTGTCTCCGCCGTGGTCCGTGTGGGTCTCGCCGCCCACGGACTCGATCTGATCACCCTGGTGGATCCCCGCCTCATCCGCCGGGGATCCCGGGATAGGGAACTCGACGAGCACATTTTGCACCGAGTCCACCGCCAGCTGAAGGCCCACGCCGTAGTAGACCCCGGCGTGGTGGGCCTCCCAGGACGCGACCTCCGCCGGAAAGATCACCCGCGTCCAAGGATCCAGGCCGCCTATCGCAGCGTCGGCGATCTCATAGGTCACCGTCTCCGCGGGAACTCCACCAAGCTTCTGGGTCTTTTCGGACAGCTCGTTGATCTGGCCAATGACCTCGGTCAGCTCCAGCGAACCCGGGGCCGGAAGCGCCTCCACCCAGCGCTTCAGCTTCCCGCTCGCCAGCATCGGAAACGCCGCCTGTGCTTTTTTGTCGGCCGCCAACAACACCACTCGATCGCGACTCCGCTGCACCATGGCCGCGAGATCGGGCTCTTTGACGAACTCTGCGTTCACCGTCTCGATGGCTGCGGTGGCCATGAGTGGGAGGATTCCGCGCTGAGAGTTCAGCGTTTGCTCTTTGTTTTCAGCCGAATATCGCTCGGACAGCGCAGCGCGGATGGAGAGATCTCTCGCCCTCTCCAGGTGGGCAGCAGCGAGCTGTGGTTTCGCGGCCCAGGTGATCGAGAGGCCCTCGTAGATCGCCGCGGCGCCGCCCAGGTTCCCAGCTTCCACCCGTTGAACGGCGACCTCTTCGATCCGGGCCGCCAGCGTTTCCAGCTCCGGATCTCCCGGCGACGCCTGCATGCCCATCCGGATCGCATCCATGGCCTCGCCCCAGCTGGATGCGGCGACTGCAGTCCTGGCCTCTTCCATGGCGATCTTGTGCTCGGCTTCACGGAGGACACGGCGCTCCTCGGCGAGTTGACCCCAAGCGGCGAGCACCCCAGGCCACTCACCGAGGTCTTCGGACCGGGACGCCAGCTCCGCCGCCCCAGAGAGATCGTTGGCCAGTACTCGCTCGGCGACCTGTTCAGCGGTCGGGGGCGGCGTACAAGCGAGAATGAAGAGCGCGAAGATCAAGGCAGTGGCTTGCCGCACCGTCCACAGAACTCCGCGAGATCGGAGAATGCGGCGCTACAGAACACACACTCCCTATCGTCACCGGTTGCCCAGTGCTCACTGGTCTGCTTGGAGTCCTCCCAGTTCGGGAAGTACGTGGGCACCTGGCGGGCTCGACCGCACTCCGGGCAGTTTTTGTGGCTCTGACCGAGCAGGAACTTGCTGCCGCATTCCGGGCAATCCCACATGGCCTCGAACTTATTCGTGGGCGCGCTATCCGGGGTTTCGCGGACCTTGGTGAAGGACAGCAGGTACACCACCTGCTTGCCCTCCAGCTGTCGCGTCTGGATCGCGCAGGGTCGGAGCACTGGTTCTTCGCGTCCGGCGGGGCGATACGTGCAGACGACGGTTGGACTGGCCGCCAGAGCTTCTTCCGCCGCGAGGTTCACGAGCAAGCAGAGGCCGCTGTCGGTCAAGGTGAGCAGCTTCGCGAGGATGCGGGTGCCCGCCTTCGCGCCCTCGGTGGCCAAAACGGTCACGGAGACCGGATCGCCCTTTGGCCAGGGCGCACGGCGATGGCGTTTCTTGTTGAAGTCCGCCCGCAGCTGGTCCGGGAGCCGCCGCGACGCCTGGGCGGGATCCTGGAACTGGAACGTGTACTGGATCACACCGGAGCGGTCGGTGCGTCCGGTGACGCGGGCTGGTGCCGTGTAGTCGTCGCCACTCGCCATGCCCGACAAGGTCAGATCCAGACCTTTGCCCATGCTCAGGAGCGGCGGCTCGGACACGAACTCCACACTCAGCTCTCCGTATCGGGCCTCTCGCACAATGCCTTTGTGCGGGTGGGGCCCACTCTGCACAGAGACGCACAGAATGCCCTTCTTTGGGGCGCTCGTGGAGCTTGGTCGTTCCAGTGGTGACACCTGCCAGATGGAAGCGATTTTTTCGGACGCACCATACTAACACCTTCCCTCAAAGTGGAATGTGGAACCGGAAAAGGCGAGTGCTTTCAGCGAGGCCGATGAGGGTACTCACCGCAGAAGACGGCCGACGCCACTTCTACGGTGAGCACCTGGCGACCCTGGTCAGGCCGGAGGTTGCCAATCGAAGCACAGCTCGGGCACCTTCTTCCGCGAGATCGTCTGCGCGATCTCGGACCGGAGCCAGCCAGTCGCAGCCTTCAGAGCGCCGAGCGCACGCCCCGGAGGGAGCTCCGGAACGAAGGTGCTGATCTGGACGAGGACCCGGCTGGCATCGGGTGCCGGCTGGACTGCGACCACCCACAGCTCTCGAAGCACTGGATCGGCCGAAGCCGCCAGCGACAGGTCGAGCGCGCGGCGGATCTGGCCGCACAGCTGTCGGGTTTTTCTGTCTTTCTTTCTAGGTTTTCTGTCGTTTCTGCGGCGAGGTTGCCCATCTTCTGGGCAGAGCTCCGCACACAGCGCGCGCATCTGCGCCACGACGTTCTTGTCGAGTGACATGAGGTTTCCGTATTGGAGGGGATCTCAGGGAGATCTCAGGCGCCGCACCACAGCGGTTGCGGCTGTTTACGGACGAGGACTCTTTGCAGTGCGTCTCATGTCACCCTCCCGGGCTCTTCGGGTGAAGGCCCTGGTTGTTCAATGCGTATCCGGGCAGACAGGAGCCGTCTAGTTATGCGGGCCCATCCTCGCTGGTCACGAGCCGTCGCACGCCGTCGAAGAGCGTCGAGGTCTCGAACCGCCCCTACTGCCGCCGCCCGCAGCTTGGCTCCGGTGGCGTCGCGCCCACGGGATCGATGAGGCAACCATCACAGGACGTGGATGTCCCGGAGATGGACCGAGTACCCCTCATCGGTCTTCAGGAACGCCATCTGGACGGTGAAGTCGGAACGCTTGCCGTCCATGGGCAGATCGTGATCGACCGCCCACCCTCGGCCATTCAAAGGTGAGTTCATGGAACAACTCCTCGGTCCAGCCAACGGAGCCGCACTGTCCAGGACCGCGACCGCGGCATCGAAGCCCTTGGCCGCCGCGCGCCGGATCCATTCGGTGACAAAGTCCTCGAAATCGTCTGATGTTGCCGAGCGCAGCGGACGCATCAAAGTCATGGTCGTCCCTCAATCGCGATCAGGGCAGATCCTGACAACACCGGAACCCGGTCGAGTAATCGTGGTAGTCCATAGTGTGCGCCGTCGTCGTATAGGTACAACCGGGACCATTGATGACCGCATCCACATAGAAGCCGCCCTTGAAGGTCCCAGCGGCATCCTCGATCCACTCGTGCAGGTTGCCGTGCATGTCGAAGACCCCATCGGCACTCACGCAGTCCGGAAAGTCGCCCCCCGCCGCGAGGCTGTCCGGCAGCTGGTTCACCCGAGGGTCGTTCATCTCGGTCGGAGACCAGTCCGGATTGGGGCCAAAGAGCTCGACAATCGGGTGCTGACCTCGCGTATCGTTGCAGGCGTATAGGTCGTAGTCATCGCCATATGGATAGAGCGTGACATCCGGACCCTGGCAGGCGCGCAGCCACTCATCGACCGTACAGAGGCGCTTTCCGGCGGCATCACAGGCGTCCGCCGCGACGTCGCCGCTGATGTAGCCCTGAGGGATCTGGCCGGGACCGGTGACAGCGACACCGGCGGCGGGCACGTGGAAGGGCGACTGACCGTCGAGCCAGGCCTCGTAGCGATCGATGCAGAAGTCCTCGATCTCCGCCATATATGCCGGACAGGGTCCTGTATCGGTATCCACGTCCGAGTCGGTGTCCACCTGGGTCTCGGTGTCGGTGTCGCCGGCGTTGGCATCTGGGGTGCGCAGGGTTCCCTCTTCGGGGGAGCACGCCAGCCAGAGCAGGAAGATCAACGTCTGGACCCGGGCCGCACCGCTCCCGCCGGCCGGTCGAGGAAGGACTCGATGTTATCGGGGAGCGGATCTCGGCCCTGGAGCGCGAGCTCGACGTAGTGGAGGCGATCGTTGCCCCAGAACACCTCCTCCCCGACGAACATCGTCGGCACGCCAAACACGCCGCGGGTGATGGCGGCCTCGGTCATAGCGCGAAGCTCGGCCTTGATCGCTGGCTCTCTGGTCTTCGCCACCATCGCCTCGCCATCCATACCGTGGTCGGTGAGAGCGGCCGCGATGGCGTCCGGATCGGCGAGGTCGGCGCCGTGGCCCCACCCAGAAAGGTAGAGCGCGTCGATGGCGTCGTGCTGGCGATCTCCAGCGACGCTGGACTGCACGGCACGAAGCGCGGTGAGCGGATTGAAGGGATGTGTCTTCGGGCCAACGAGGGGGATGCCCTTCAGCGCCGCAAAACGAGCAACATCCTTGAAGGTCGCGATGCGCTTGGAGGGAATCTCGGCGGGTCCGAGCTGGCCGTGGTGCTCCAGAACCCCGGCAAAGAGGATCGGGTGGACCGCGAGAGTGGCATCGTTGCGCCGGCAGACGTCACGGATCTGACACCACGCAAAGTAGGCGTACGGAGAGATGAAATCGAAGTAGAAGTCGACATGGGCCATGGTCCCTCTCCGGGTCGGGAGGAGAGACTAACGTAGCCTCAGGCCGCGCTCTTCCTCAGGGCGATCTGGCGGGTGAGGACCCAGGTCGAGATGCACTCCTGGGAGAACTCGAATTTCTCACTGGTCACATCGAACTCGACGCCATATCGCACGCGATCCGACTCTTTCCAGCTTCGGTGCCGAATGAAGCCGCGAATCACGAGTTCATGGCCAGCCAGCTTGAAGGTCACGTTGACATGGTCGAACAGGATCATCTCCGACTCGAACTCGACGGGTACATCGACGGCGATTCCGGTTGTAGACAGATCGACGACGTCGGTGAGCAGCGGAGGCACGGAACAGCCTTCGGGCGGCTCCACGATGATGTCGAGGGGTTTGTTGGCAGCAGGACGGGCGCGGAAGGCCTCGCGTCGATCGAAGATCCCGACGAGGCCGGGATGCAGCAGCCCAGCGACGGCGTCGGCATCGGTGAAGCGCACACGGTAGGACCGAATCTGCCCTCGGTCATCGCGAACGTCAGCCACCGCGGGGATCACGACCGAAGTACCGGAGGGCGCGTCGGTGATGAGCAGCTCGGCGCGGCCCCCCACCCTCAGCGCTGGAGCTTCCTCGGCACTGATATGAACGTGGGCACCGTGCACGGTCATGTTGTTCACCGCACAAACTACCGGTTTGCCGCCGGGAACCGCGATGGAGATCTCGATCCGACTCGGAATCTCGGTGGGGTCGTCTTTCCAGGTATTAGCCAATGATCACCTCGTGCCAAACCGCTCATCGGACCCGATCCCAGCAATTCAATAGGCGGCTCGCACGTATGATGTCTCCAATGTCCGATCGCGCCGAACTCCCTCCCGCCGTTCGCGAAGCCAACGAGGTCCTCGCGGCCCACAACCGCAGCGTGGCACGTCTATTGGGGGGTATCGCCTTGGTTGTCGCAGTCTTGCTCGGCTCGGCCTACGCAGAATACGAGGTGGGCATGATGATCGCCGCTTTCGCAGCCGTGGGCTGGCCACTCGCCTACGCGGCTTGGATGTCGCAAAGCACCGAGGCAGTGCGACGCGCAACGGACATCAAGAAAAGCTGGGATCAACGCCACATCACGCGCGAGCTCGACCAGTACGATCCCGAACCTCCGCCCGAGATCGAGCCCACCGATCCCCGCTGGATCGCGGTCGCCACGCTCTTGGGCCGCATCGACTCCCTCGGGGGTGATCCCCACGCTCGCGAAGTCGTCGCCGCGGTCGAGAAGCGCCTCCGGGGCCTGCTCGCAGACATCGCGATCATCGACGATGCCCTGGCCGCAGACGCCGCACTCGGCGGAGAAGGGGGAGCGCGCCAGGAGCGCCTCGCTTCGGCCAAATACGCCAAAGAGAAGATCGTTGATCGGCTCATCGACTGCATCCGCGACCTGCACGTCGAGCTCGCGGTCCGCGACATTGGCAAGGCCGATCCGATCCTCCAGCAGCTCGAGAGCCTGGTCATGCAGGTCGAGGCGGAGGCCGAGGTCGACGGTGTGGGCTCCGAGGTCTCGCCGGTCCCCGATGAAGCGGACGAACGACGGGCGGCCCGTCGCGCCAGGCAGGCTCAGCGAGAGTCGTAGACCAGTCGGCCGTCCTGGATGACCACCATGATCTTGCTCAGGGCGGCCGGATCGCTCCAGGGATCTTCGCCGACGATGATCACATCTCCACGGCGGTCGACCTCGAGCGTGCCAAAGTCGTCGCTCTTGCCCAGGGCCTTGGAGGCGATTCCCGTCGCTCCCTGCAGCACGGCGATTCCCGGTATCCCGGCCCCCATCAGCAGCTCGATCTCCCGGTGGGTCGATGTGCCAAATGCCATGGAGAGGCCCTGGGTGTCCGAGCCGACGCCGATCTTCACGCCCCCGTCAAAGGCCGCCTTGGCATTCGCTTTTGCTACCTCGAACTCCTCGGGCACTCGCGCCTCCAGGATGGCCAGCGTCGGCACGAGCACCACCTCCTTCTTGGCGAGCAGCGCGATCGTCTCCTCGTCGAGGGGCTCTCTAGAGCCGTGCTCGATCGTGGTCACACCAGCGGTCACGACGTCTCGGATATCGGCGTTGTTCCCGGTGTGTGCGGCCACCCAGACCTTGTTGTAGGCCGCCTCGGACACGATCGCCTGCATGACCATCTTGTCGAGCTTCGGGAACTTGCCGCCATCATCGTCATAGACGAGCTTGATCCCGGTGAAGCCAGCTTTCAGGACAGTCTTGACCTCGGCTCGGGCAGCATCGGTGTCCTGCAACTGCCGCGTGCCCGACGGGATCAGACCGGGGTAGTCCATGCCGACCGGATAGCCATCTGGAGCGGTGAAGATCGGGCCCACGGAGAACACCTGCGGCCCGGCGATGGTGCCCGCGCTCAGCCAAGCGAGCGTCCTCGGCAGCTTGTCGGCGTCATCCCCAACCGAGCGGATGGTGGTGACGCCCGATTCGAGCAGGGCGCGCCGGACTCCGGGTCGGTGGCGCAGGGAGTCCCACATGGCCACGACCGGGTTGACGGTCGCATCGTCGCCCACCGGCGCACCGAAGTGGAGGTGCAAGTCGGTCAGTCCAGGAAGGACCGAATAGCCAGTTGCATCCACGGTATTAGCGCCAACCGGGATGCCGCAACCACGCTTGGCACACGTGATCTTGCCGTGCTCGATGACGACGACGATGCCCTCGCGGGGCTTGGAGTCGGTGCCGTCGTACAGCGTGCCGCCACGGATAGCGAGAGCGCGATTGGCCTCGGGTGGCGGTGAGTAGATTCCGTTGAAGAAGGCGAAATATGTGCCTCCAACCAAGCCGGCGCAACCCAGGATCATCAGCACGATCCCAACGACGAACAACTTGAGCAGGCAGCCAAGCCAGCCAAAACCCTTCTTCTCTTCCTGTTCAGCCATCCCCGCCTCTACAGTTGCCCGGGTGAGGCTACCACTCAGTGCAGATGGGCGTGTGGGCGTTGAGGTGCCGCGCAGGGTGTGCCAGCTGGCTCGGGCTGGACGGTGATGTGTGCGCTCGGGAGCTGCAAGGCTACGCGGTCCCTGACCTGTTGGCAGACCTTGCCGGCGTCCTCTCCGTCGCAGACCACGACATGAACGGTGAGCACGTCTTCGCCGGGGCGCAAGGTCCAGACGTGCAGGTCGTGCACCGATTCGACCCCCGAGACGTGACCGATCTCGTGCTCGATGGCCGAGACATCGACAGCGTTGGGAGCCGCCTGCATCAACACCGAGGCCACCTCGCGCAGGACCCGCAGAGAACCGAACAACAGGATTATTGCGATGCCTACCGAGATCAGAGAATCGATCTGGGTGGGGCCCCCGACCCAGATCACCACGCCAGCGAGGACCGCGCCCACCGACCCGAGCAGATCACCGAGGACGTGCAGGAAGGCGGCCCGAGTGTTGATGTTGTCCTGGTCGCCGTGCAGCATCTTGGCGACGTAGAGGTTCAGGACGAGGCCGATCGCCGCCACCACAATCATCGGGCCGGCAGCGATGTCGTGGGGACTGCTCAACCGCTCCAGACCCTCGACCGCGATCCAGATGGCGAGGACCAACAGGGCACCGGCGTTCAGCGCTGCCCCGAGGACCTCGGCACGCTGATAGCCCATGGTCTGGCGAGCGTCCGGCGGTCGAGCTGCGAGCCTGGCCGCCCCCAGGGCCACTGCCAGAGAGCCCGCGTCCGACAGCATATGACCGGCATCTGCGAGCAGCGCCAGCGACCCAGTCAGCAGGCCGCCGATCACCTCGACGAACATGAACGCGCCTGTCAGCGCCAGCGCGATCCCGAGAATTCTCGTCGAACTGTGGTGGTCGTGCCCCATGCCTCGTTCATAAGCGGCCAGCGGAATCAAGCAAGTCGAAAGTCTAGGTATATACAAGGTAATACCACCACGAGCCGATCGGCCAAGCCACCCCGATTCTCGGCAGCGTCAACAATCGCTGACAAACATCAGTGGCGGATCACGAGATCCGCCCGCTACCGTGATGAGCGTCCACTCAGGAATGTCCCCACATGAGAACAGTTGCCCTCGCTACCGTGGCCCTGCTTGCGGGCTGCAGCGAAAGCGACGTGACCGTGACCGACAGCGCACCACGTCAGGATGAGAGTTCCCGCGAGTGCACCCTTCACTCGGTAGACATCGTCGACGACAAATCAGTGGTCGTCGCCGGCTTTGCGTCGGCACCCAACCAGTGGATCACCGACATGACCGGGGAGTTCCACGGCACGGTGCACACCCCCTCCGGCACGCTTCCCGGCGTGCTGGCCGTCGACTACAACATCGGCGAGGTTCGCGTCGTCAGCTACACGTGGGACGAGACCGAGAAGCTGTGTGCCGCCTGGTACGAGATCGGCTTTGGCGCCGAGCTCACCGTCGGAAACGGGCATCTCGACGAAGTCTTCGCCGCGACCCTGCTCGTGGACGCCGGCAACGTCGCAACCTTCGTGCTCGAGATCCCCGTCGAGGACGTCCGAGGCTCCATGCGGCCCACGGACTTCGAGAACTACGGCACCAGGCTGCGAATCGAAGGCGACTTCAAGCAGCTCTCCTGGCGCGGAGACCTCGGCTGGCTCGGCGAAATCGACGACTACGAGGCCTGGGAAGACATCGGGGTATTCACCTTCGGCGGCGAATAGCGTCACCGGGTTAGTCTCGGTGCCATGACTGGTATCCGAGCCCTCTGGCCCCTCGTGCTCTTCGGAGCTCCCCTGTTCCTCGCCGCCGCCTGCGACTCACCGCAACCGGCCCGCTCCCGCGCTGTGTTGACGCTGTATACCCACGCAGACGGCAAGACCAAGTGTGTGTCTATCAGCGGCGACACGCTCAAGGCAGACCCCGGTTGCTGCCCCGACGGCTTCACCCTGGCAGGCTTTGCTTCACCGGCTGCGACTGCGTACCACCACCCCGAAGAAGGAGTGAAGAAATACCAGTATCGCCATGTCGTGTGCCTCGAGGACCTGCCTCCAGAGCCGCCGAAGAAGTAGGCAGCTCGGCCGGAGGATCACGGTAGGCGTGGTTTAATGGAACCCCTCCCCTCCCTCCCCGGTCAGTCCCCCCATGATGCTCTTCCTCTCGCTCTCCGCCTGCCTCACGACCACCCTCACCACCCCAACAGCGATCGCCGGAAATACCGTTGCGACGGCCTTTCCGCCTCCTCCCGGATTCACCTCCGTCGAACACGACGCGTTCGCGGATTGGATCGGCGAGCTCAAACTCGAGGAGCCCGACGTCCCGGTCCGCACCTACAAAGGCGACGAAGTAGGCCATAAAGCACGGGTGATCGTGTTTCCGATGGTGGGCGGCGATCTCCAACAATGCGCCGACAACGCCATCCGCCTCCGCGCCGAGTACCTCAAGGAGACCGGCGGCGAGATCTCCTACCACGCCACGTCGGGCGATCCGATGCCATGGAAGCGCTGGCAAGCCGGCGAAAGACCCTACGAATCGGGCAACAAGCTCAAGTGGAAGCCCGGGACCTCCGGGGGCTGGGACGCCTACCTGTCCAAGGTCTTCATGTGGGCCGGAACAATGTCCCTGCGGTACGACACCGACGAGGCTACGTCTCCCCGCCCGGGCGATGTGCTGGTGAAGCCGGGAGCTCCAGGGCACGCCGTCGTCCTGCTCGATGTCGCCAAGAAGGGCGAACAAACCATAGTTCTCGTCGGGGAGGGCTACATGCCAGCCCAGAGCTTTCACGTAGAGCTCGGTCCCACCGATGGCTGGTGGCCCTACGAAGATGGCGTGGAGCTCGACCACTGGACCCTCCCGGCTTGGGGCCTGCGAAGGTGGAAGCGGTAGATCTTCGCCCAGACCGCGATCGGTATCGGCACCCATTCCGGTATATTGCGTCATGCTTGACGTACAGCTCGGGGGCAGTGGCCTCCGCGTTTCACAGATGTGCCTGGGCACCATGAACTTCGGTGCGACCACCGAACTGCCCACGGCGAAGGACATCGCCGACAGGGCACTGGATGCCGGGGTGTTCTTCTGGGACACGGCCGACATGTACAGCACCGGAGTGTCCGAGGAAATCGTCGGTCAGCTCCTCAAGGGCCGTCGCCAAGAGGTGGTCCTCGCCACCAAGGTCTACGCCACCATGGGGCCGGGGGCGAACGACCGGGGCCTGTCGGCACGGCACATCCTCTCCGCCTGCGAGGCGTCGCTCGACAGACTCGACACGGACTGGATCGATCTGTACTACCTGCACCTCCCCGATCGGGGCGTGCCCATCGACGAGACCTTGCGCGCGGTGGAGGACCTCGTTCGGAGCGGCAAGGTCCGGTACGTCGGCTGCAGCAACTACTGGACATGGGAGATCATGCAGCTCCTGCACTCCGCAGATCAAAACGGCTGGCAGCCGGTCACCGCCGTGCAACCCCTCTACAACGTCGTCAATCGGGATATCGAGGTCGAACTCCTCCCCATGACCGCGGCAAAGGGCCTCGGCGTCGTCTCCTATTCACCACTCGCGCGCGGGATTCTCACGGGCAAGTACGACTTCGAGGGAGACCCGCCGAGCGACTCCCGCCTCGGAAGGAACAATCCCCGCTTCATGTTGGCAGAGTGGCGCAGGGAGTCCGTAGACGTCGCCAGAGCACTCGGCGCCCTCGCCAAAGTCCGAGACTGCACCACCGCCGAGCTGGCGGTCGCTTGGGCGATGGCAAATCCCCTGGTGCACTCGGTGACCATCGGTCCTCGCACCATGGGCCAGCTCGAGAGCTATCTACGCGCGGCCTCGATACCGGTCGACGCCGAACTCGAGGCCGCCATCGACGCGATGGTCCCGCCAGGAACGCACTCGGGAAGAGCCTTTCCGGACGATGACTACTTCCCGATCCGGGGGCGCCCGCGCGCATGAAGGCACCCGAGCTGGTCGTGTATCACCACGATGGCGTGAGTCGCGTCACCTTCGAGACGGGCAGACCCCTCGTGCTCGGGCGCGGAGAAGACGCCGACTTCGCGTTTCGCGGATCGAACCTGTCCCGTCGTCACGCCGAATTCAAGTTGGAAGACGGCGTCGTCTGGATCCACGACCTGGAGAGCAGCAACGGTACCCACGTGAACGGCCAGCCGATCACTACGCCCACGCCGATCAGCTCCGACGATGAAATACGCCTTGGTTCGGTGGTTGTGGCCATCGCTACTCGGGCGGACTTCGACGCCGCGAAGTTTGGACTCGCATCCCACGAGCTGTTCATGGCCGCAGCTCGGGCCGAGGTGATTCGGACCCGGACCTTCAAGCGCTCCATGGCCGTGTTGTTGGTCGCCGCAGAGGACAACCCGACCGAATGGATCCCGAGGGTGCCGGCCCTGGTGCGGGACGTTGACACCGTCGCCTTCAATGATCCCATCGTCGAAGTGGTCCTGGCCGAGGCCTCGGACACCGAAGCCGCACGGCTGGCACGAACCCTGGCCATGGACGGAATTCGTTGTGCGGTCGCCGCATACCCCACTGCTGGGCGCTCCGCAGAGGCGCTCCTCTCCGCAGCCCGAAACGCCCTCGAGACCGCCGATCCGGTGGGCATAGCGGGAGGCGAGAGCGGCGCGGCCCCACCGACGGACGGACCGGTGATTCGATCGCCGGTGATGACTGAGCTGTATCGGACCGCCGAGCGCGTCGCCGTCGCGTCCATCCCGATCTTGCTCCTCGGAGAGACCGGTACCGGAAAGGAGGTCCTCGCCCGGGAGATCCACGCTCGAAGCCACCGTCAGAACAAACCCATGCACTCCATCAACTGCGGCGCGATCCCCCAGACTCTGATCGAGAGCGTGCTCTTCGGTCACGAAAAGGGGGCTTTTACCGGCGCTGATCGGCAGTCCGTCGGCGTCTTTCAGTCGGCCAACGGCGGCACGATCCTCCTCGATGAGATCGGAGAGCTTCCCCTCGCAGCCCAGGTGACCCTGCTCCGAGTCCTCGACAACAAGACAATGCAGCGGGTGGGCTCGCCGCGCGAGATGCAGGTCGATGTGCGCGTCCTCGCCTCGACCAACCGCGATCTAGAGGCCATGTGCGCCAAGGGCACCTTCCGGCTCGATCTGCTCTACCGGATCAACACGATGACGCTCCGGATCCCGCCCCTGCGCGAGCGCCTCGCCGAAGTTCAGGCCCTCGCCCACCACTTCATCGACCGTGCCAACCGCGAATATGACCGGGAGGTCGTGGGGATCCTGCCCTCGGCCCTCAGCTTCCTGCTCCAGTATCCCTGGCCCGGGAACATCCGCGAGCTGCGGAATGTGATGGACCGCGCAGTGCTGATCTGTGTGGGCTCCCACATCGCCGCAGAGGACCTGCCAGAGCGGATTCGCGGACTCAATGCCACCGCAACGGTGGAGTCGACCGCCAGGGATCCAATACCCAGCGCCCAACCGACGATACTCCCAGCGGCACGCCGACTCGCACCGCAGACCGCTCCCAGAGACGCACCGCGTGCTTCCCGGCCGAGCGCGCTCTTCAAGCAGACGATCGCAGCTTGCGAGGAGGCCATCATCCGAGAATCTCTACGGAGAAACGGAGGAAACCAGACTCGTACCGCGACGCAGCTCGGGATTGCCCGGCGGACGCTCGTCTACAAGATCAGATCCCACGGCATCCGTGGCGAGCCCGATCCAGAACTCGCCGCCACCCTCGCATCTCGGACCGAGCCCGGCGACGAGAAGCTGTCACTCAAGGATCGGATTGGCGCGATCGAGAGTCGAGCCATCTCACAAGCCATCGAGCGTACTCACGGCAACCACACTGCCGCCGCCCGTCTCCTCGGGCTTCAGAGACGCACGTTCGACAACAAGGCCCGAAAGTACGACCTGGTCGACTGACCGCCGACGGTCACTTGCCGGCGGCGTCCTTGGCGGCCTGCCTCTGGGCGTAGTTTCGCGGGTCGTCGTATTTGTTCGGATCGGGCTTCCAGTCACCGCTCCGCTTCTCTGTCATCTTTTTGTAGCGCTCTTCGGTGAACTCCTCGTCCATGAACGCCTTGGCCAGCTCTCTGTCCAGAGCGTCGTCTTTGACGTGAGGACCGTCGCCGTCTTTGGCGCTCTCGGCCATCAGATCCTCGATGGTCTTCACTCGGGGACCGCGCACACCGGGGAGCTCGCCCTCGACCGGAACCGAGACGAGGGGCTGCCGAGATCTATCCGACGCCATGTTGGGTGCGCCGGGTGCACCGGGCTCCGAATCGTCATTGGCCACCGAGTCGTTGGTTCGACCGGGCGCCGTCGGGATCTCTTTGCCGCCCACCAGGTTCCGGTCGGAGCCATCTGTGGGCTCCACGACGTCCTCGTCGCCGACGGTTTCGTCGACGACGGGAGCATCACCAAGGGGTGCCTCTTCAGAGCCGCACGACAACGCGAACAGCAGGATCACATAGCGAATCACTGGACCTCTACCGCCATGGTGAAGGTGGAGTAGATCTCTGACGGAAGCGGATTCACCGCGCCATCGCCGTTGAGGATGCCGATGAGGGCGAGAAGGTCACCCGTCAGGGGCTGATGGGGATAGGTGACCTCGACGGTAATCGTCCTGAATTCGTCGTTATTGTAGGTGACGTCGACATCGCAGCCAGCGTTGCAAGAGAGCCCGAGGCCCCCGAAGACCGAGGTGGAGTGGTCGATGGCCGCCTGCACCGAAGATGTACCCGCGTCCTCGCTCGTTTCGTACACCGTCGCAGCGATCCGCGCCGAGTCGCGGGTGATCTGCTGGATGTTGTAGAAGCGATTCACATACCAAGCAAAATCGATGACAGCGGCGGCGAGCACGGCCATCAACGGAGCGATGAATGCAAACTCGATGGCTGCGGAGCCACGGCGCTGGTTGATCCGCGTCAAGATTCCTGTTTTGTCCATGATCTTTCCCTGTTTCATGCTGCTCTCCCTAGATCGCGCGCTGCCACTCGAAGCGCACGAGCGTCGCCGAGGACAGTTCTGTCGGGGTGGGCCAGAAGTCTACGAATGGTTTGTGTGTGGCGGTGATCGTACAGGAGACCGAGCGCGCCGGGACGACGCCCACGTCGTCGATCTCGATGACGCAGTTGCTCGAGCACGACTGCGGAACGATGTCGATGATCTCCTGCATCTTCGTCTGGGCGGCGGTGGCGAAGTCACCGGTGACGGGATCGACCAGCGACGCCTCGCGACAGCCAGCGTGGACGGCGATGTCCAAGATGGCGTTGTTGGCGAAGTACCAACCGAAGTCGATGAGCGCGAACATCAGTCCAATGAAGACGGGCAGGGTGAGGGCGAACTCCATGGCGTTGCTGCCAGAGCGGTTCCGCAGGCGACGGTTCATCTTCAACTCCTATTCGACCAGGACGACGGGGATGGATGCGGCGATCTCGATCATGATGCCTTCGAGCTCGGAGGGGTCGGGCGTCTCGTAGGCGACGCCGTTTCCGCGGACAAGGCTCTGCAGGAAGGCGAAGGAGCCGCCGCCGTTCATATAGGCAACGGACCAGATGTGGATATCGTTCTCCCACGCCAGGTCAGCGGCGGCGAGGGCGGCGGCCTTGCGGTCGGAGGTCTTCGGCTCGCCGCAGCAAGGCCTGCCGTCGGAAACCATGAGAGTCGCCTGGAATGCTGTCGGGTTGCCGTTGGCAAGGAACTCGTCGGTGCACTGTTGGATTCCCGGCCCCTGAGAGGTCTGGGAGCCGTAATCGAAGCAGCTCGTCATCTGGGGCTGTCCATTGTAGTTGCCATAGTGATCGATGCACCACCACGGACCGTAGTCCCAATGCCAGTAGTTGCAGTTGCAGCTGTCGAGTACCGAGAAATTGGCGTCTATCGTGGCGTAGTCCGTCTCGACGAAGCTCAACGGGACGTAGATATCTGGCGCGACGCCGCCGACAAAGAGCGACATCGAGATCCGGTCACCGGGATAGGGCTGCTCGTTCAAATAGTCGAGGAAAGCCAGATCGGCCTGGCGCGCGAAGCCGATGTCATCTTGGAAGGAACCCGTGATGTCCTGGGCGATGCAGATCTCGCGGGTACGCCCCGAGGTGATGGCCCAGGTGGTCGGCTCGAAGGTGTGCAGCCCGGCGTTGTCGCCCGACGGGTCCAGGACAGCGAGCAGGGGCGCAAAGAAGAGGTCGATTGCGTTGTCTTCCTCGCGAGAAACGTAGGCGCGAGCTGAGTTGATGACCACAGAGTCGAGGCTGAAGTTGCCGTCCTCGAAGCGACCGTATTCGACTTTATCGAGATCGGCGTGGCCATTGCCGACGAAGTTGGCCTCGACCATCGACTGGGCCGCAGCGTCCGCCAGCGTCACGCTCTGTGTCGAGCGATAGCGCACCAGAGCCGCGTGGGAAGCCGCATCGGCGACGTGTTGAAGCTGCATCTTGGTGAACTGCATGTACGACAGGTCGACAGACAGGGCACAGAAGCCGAACGTGATTGGAATGAGGAGGGCGAAGAGGATCGAGTAGTTGCCTCGGCGCGCTTCGATACGACTTGAACTGGACTTCTTCAACACGGATACCCCCGGACGTTTGCCATGGGACTAGCGAGAACCGTGCCAGCCTTGCTTCTGACGTAGCACCGACGTTCCCAAGCGATCTGCGCAACCGAGCCACCACGACAGTTGCGCAGTGAGAGGCAATTGTTGCCCACCCCAGACGCTGCGCAAAATGAAACTGGTAGAAGTTTGCTCACCCTAAATCCTGCATTCGCGTATTCTACCAGGGACGCGGGACGGGATACGCTGCCGCATGAGTGACGAATCCATAGACATTGAAAAGGCGGTGCTCGCCCGCTGGGAGATCGCGGCCACCGAGATCGAGCAAGCGCTCGAGGAGAACCTCGCGGTCGCGTTCCTGGGATCCGCTTCCTCAGGGAAAGACTCGGCAATCCGCGCCCTCTTTGGGATCGACTTCGGTCAGGTGGATCCAATCCCGGGCTCGACCAAAGAGGTGCGTGTTGCAGCCATAGACGCCGAGTCGAGATTGTTGGTGATCAACGCACCGGGCTTCGGAGACATTCGGGCGGACGTGGACAAGCGGGCGCGCGCGGCCATGGAGCAGCTCGACATTGCAGTCTACGTCCTCAACTGTGACGGGGGTGCGACCATCGACGAGAGGCGAGATCTCGACGCCATTCGCGAGCTCGGGCGGCCGACCCTGGTCTGCCTGAACAAGATCGACCTCATCCGTCCCGGACAGCGGGAGACCTTCATCGACGCCACCCTCGCCCAGCTCGGCGTCGACTCCGCGGACGCGGTCGTCACCGCCTTCGACCCGCTGCCGGTGTTGTCGGACACGCCCATCGGTGTGCAGGAGGTGGTGGACTGGATCCACAAGCATCTCGAAGAGGGCGGTAAGTCTTTACTGTTCGCCAAAAACCTTCGGAATCGCGCAATCGCATGCGAGTCGATCATCCGCTCTGCAGCCAAGCAGGCGGCGCTGGCTGGCGCAATCCCCATTCCGGGAGCGGACGCCACTGCGGTCACCGCCATCCAGGTGCGGCTCATCAGCAACATCGCGGCTGTCTTCGACCACCGCGTGGACAAGGACCTCATCCTGTTCATCCTCGGCGAAGCCCTGGCGGGAGGCAGCAAAGGTTTCATTCGTTGGGCCGTCGGCGCCGCCAAAGCCGCGGGCTGGATCCCGGGCGGACAGGTCGTCGCCATCGCCACCAGTGCACTGGGCGCGACCGTGTCTGGCGCCACGACCTTTGGCGTCGGCAAGGCCGCCGTTACCTTCATGGAGCGCGGCGGCTCCATCACCGGAACCGAGATCCGCGAGATCTTCGACCTGCAGGCCTTTGCGTGGAAACAGAGCAACGGGCAGAGCTGACTCGGGGCCGCGAGGGAGACCTCGAAGAGCTCCTGCGTAGGTGTCATCGGGACGAGCTGTTCCCGCTGGCGGCGACGCTGAAGATCAAGCCGAGAGGCATGGGGCTCAAGCAGCTCTCGGCTTCCATCGCCGCGACACTCTGCCGCCGTGGCGCACACGATGGTGCAAATCTGTTCTTTCGCGGAGGCGGTGGACCGTCCTATCCGGCAGTCCTGCGGGGCCTCGCCATGCGCCTGGGGGTCCAGGTACCCGGTGATATCGCCGGCGCCGAGCTCGCTCTGCTGAACTGGTGGGTGCAGCGCTCTTGGCAGACCATGGAGCCGGAGCACCGAGACGAGATCTGGGAATCCCTGGCCATGCAACCGCCCACTCCCGAGGACGCCACGGCGCTGCTGGCGGTCTCCGGCCAACACCTCGCCAACGCCTATGATTATGTGCGCACCGCTGCGGCCGCCGGGCAGGTCTGGGGCGCATTCTTCCCGGTTGCGGGCGGCTGCCTGACCCTGTTCACGATCATGGCGCCTCGGGACGACATGGTCCTGCCCGCGATCCTGGAGATCACCCGGCTGCGGCAGATCGTCACCCACCGGGTCACCATCGGCGTTGTCGGATCCCCATCCAGTGGAAAAGACGCGGCGATCAAGGCCATCTTTGGCATCGACTCCGGCAACGTCAATCCCGTCGCCGGGTCGACCAAAGAGGTGGAGATCACCAAGTTCGAGGGGGCAACCGCTCTGTATGTCGTGAACACGCCAGGCCTCGGGGACGTGGTCGAATCGGTCACCGAAGAAGCCAGGCAGGTCCTCGATCATATCGACGTGTTCGTGTACGTCGTCAACGCCCAGGGCGGCGTGCAGTCCCGGGAGCGAGAGGACTGGGGACACTGCCGGGCAAGCGGGCGGCCGTCCCTGGCGGTGGTCAACAAGATCGACACCCTGCGCGAGTCCGACCGCGAGAGATATCTCACAGACGCTCGCGGCAAGTTGTCGGTTCCCGAGGCCGACTTCCTCGCAGCGGCCTTCGACCCACTGCCCCAGCTGTCGGAGGAACCGATCGGACTCGATGCAGTCCGCGATTGGATCCGAGACCATCTGGTGGAAGCGGGCAAGGATGCACACGAGCTGCCCTGGGTGAAAAAGGACGAGGGGTGATTACCGCCGCTTACGCCGGCCTTCCTGACGAAAGACGCGCGCATAGATGTCTTGCGGAGGTGATCGATGAGAGCCGCAATCTGCGCCCTGGCCCTGCTGACCGCTACAACCGCACAAGCCTCGAGCAAGCTCTGTGTCTTCGATCCGGCGGGTCGATCCGGCGAGTACTACGAGATGGTGCAGTCCTTTGCCGACGAGCACCCACAGTACGACCTGGAGGTGAAACCCTACGCCGACGAAGAACTCGCGACCCGAGACTACGAGGCCAAGCAGTGCTCGGGCGTGCTCGCTACGGGCACGCGGCTGCAGCGATTCAACAGCTTCCCATCCACCATCGAGGCCATCGGAGCACTGCCCGATTACCGGGACCTGACCGCCATGGTGAAGCACGGACTGCAGGACCGTCGCGCCGAGAACCTCAAGAAGGGGGGTCACGAGACCGTCGGGTTCATCCCCGTGGGAGCCGTCTACCTGATCGTCCGGGACAAGAACGTCAACTCCGTCCGGGAGCTGGCCGGAAAGAAGATCGCTACCCTGGATTTCGACAAGGCGTCACCGGTGCTGGTGGAAAGGGTGGGTGCCAACGTCATCCTCGCTGATCTTGGCACCCTCGGTCCAAAGTTCAACAACGGCGACGTCGATGCGGTCTACGTCTCCGTACCGGCCATCGCACCCTTCGAGTTGCAGAAAGGAATCGGAACCGAAGGCGGAATCCTGAAATACCCACTCGCCCAGGCCACACTCCAGCTCATGGTCCGCTCCAGCGACCTTCCCGCCGACTTCGGTGCGACGTCCAGGGCGTGGTTTGCCGACCATGTCGAGGACGGAATCGCCTCGGCACAACGCGCCGAAAAGGACCTTCCCGCCTCGACTTGGGTAGAGGTCGAGGACACCGAGGACTTCGACGACATGTTCCTGAACGTGCGGCTCGCGTTGCGGGGCTCCGGCACCTACGACGGAACCCTGCTCAAAGACATGCGCAAGGCGCGGTGCTATCGGGACAGCGCCCGCTCTGAATGCGTCGAAAAGCGCGAGTAGGACACGGTTGTCCTCCCTGGCGTGTTGGTGGTGTTACAGTAGCGCGCGGTCTCAGCCCCCACGATACGAATTGGTGCCCGGTATTGACGTTTAAAGCTATGAAAATCGCAAGACTAGCCCTCGTTGCTGGCGCGCTGCTGTCCACCCTGGGCTGCGCCGCCGCGATCAACAACTTCACGGTGAAGAAGGTCCTCGACCGCGCCACCGATCGTCCCGACATCGGGCGGGTCTGTGCGGTCGGCGATTCCCTTGGCATCCCGCTGATGTCGTTGACCAAGAAGAGCAACCTACCCAACAAGGCTCTCATCGTCGCCGAGGTCTCCGCCGGCATGTGTGCCGAGATGCAGGGTCAGGAGCACGCTCTCGAGGTCGCCCTAGCCAAGAAGAACCTCCCTCCAGGTCCCGGCAAGATCGGCGCCATCAAGGACGCACGGGTCAAGCAGGCCCGCGCTCGTCAGCTCGCCGCACTGCGCTTCTACACCGCATTCCAGTATCTGGAGGCGGAGTGGGGCGAAGCGGGTGGCGAGTGTCCAAAGATCAAGGACAAGGACGAGGTCGCCTACTTCCTCGGGCTCTACGCCGGACTGGTCGGCACCCTGCACGACAGCGCCTCGGGTCGAAATGTGGGCGTTCCTCAGGCGACGCTCGGCAAGGTGGCCCGCGCGACCGAGTGCGTCGACAACGAGCGCTGGTGGAACGCACCGGCAGCATTTCAGGCGGCGATCTGGGCGACGCTCGGTGGCGAACCCGAGGGCGTCGACCCTTGGCAGCGCCTCCAGGACCAAGCGCTGATGGGCGAGAACTCCGGGGTCCGAATCAGCTGGGCAGCGCTCACAATGATGGCCGCCAACGCTGGAAAAGACGAGCTCACCGCGACCGCGATCACCGAGATGGCTCGGGCGATGGAGACAAAAGCTGACCCCAACTGGATGGCGCTTGACGAATACAGCATGATGATCGCTCGTCACGAGAGTGACTTGATTTGGATTGCTGCTGAAGGTCATCGCACAGAGAAGTTTGGTGAGTTGCCCTCCGAAGAGGCCGAAGCGGCCCCCGACGACGGCGGCGAAAATCCGTTCGGCGGAGACGACGAAGACCCCTTCGGCGGAGACGACGAGAATCCCTTCGGCGGGGACGAAGATGGGGAAGGCGACGAGCCGGCTCCCGAGGAGACTGAGAAATGAAGCAATTTGTAGGGACGCTCTTGGGCCTGGCCTTGCTGGCGACCTCGGTCCCCGCGCAGGCGACAAACGTGATCTGCTCATACGATCCGGCTGGAAAGTCCGGTGACTACTTCAAGATCCTCGAAGACTTCGCGCTCGAGGCCCAGGGCTGGGGCGTCGACGTCGAGGTCAAGGCCTACACCGACGAGGAGACCGCGGCCAAAGACTACGATGCCGGCAAGTGCCAGGGCGTCGTGGCTACTGGCGTTCGGCTCCAGCGCTTCAACCGCTTCCCGACCACGATCGAGGCCATCGGCGCGCTGCCGACCTACGATCACATGCGCCGCACGATCAACGATCTCCAGAAGTACAGCCCGCCAAACCTGCGCTCTGGCGAGCACGAGACGGCGGCCATCGTGCCCATCGGCGCCGTGTACCTCTTCGTGCGCGACAAGTCGATCGACACCGTCGGCGAGCTCGCCGGCAAGCGGATCGCGACGATGGACTACGACAAGGCCGCGCCGGTCATGGTCGACCATGTCGGCGCGATCATGGTGCCCGCAGACCTCGGCTCCATCGGCCCGAAGTTCAACAACGGCGACGTCGATGCCTGCTACGTCTCCGCTCCCGCATATGCACCTTTCGAGCTGCATCGTGGGCTCGGCAGTGGCGGCGTCATCCGCTACCCGATCGCCCAGGCGTCGATGCAGCTGCTCATTCGCCACAGTGCGTTCCCCGAGGACTTCGGCAAGAAGTCACGCGCCTACTTCTATGGGCAGTTCGACGAGATCCTGAGCCTGGTGACGAAGGCCGAGGCCGAGATACCAGCCGACAAGTGGATCGAGATCGAGGGCACCGACGACTTCGACGACATGTTCCTCGGAGTGCGCCTCGCCCTGCGCGACAAGCACGGTGCGTATGATGGCACGATGCTCAAAGCCATGCGCAAGAAGCGGTGTGTGATCGATGGTTCTCGCTCAGAGTGCGTCGAGAAGAAGGAGTAGCAGAGGTTCGTGTCTTCCCAAGGGTCGGGCGGTGCACTGACGCGGCTGGTGTCAGTCTTCATTTTTCTTGGTTTGCTCACGACTTTGCTCGTCGGGCTCGCCCCGAATGTGAACAAGAAGATCGTCGATACGGCGGAGGTCATGTGGCCCGGCTATGCTCGCGATCTGCGCGCCGATCCCGAGAAGCCGGAGTGTCTGCTCGACGACCTCGACAAGCAGCTGGAGGCCTGTCCGGCGGACGCTGCCCCGACCCCGAGCGGCCCGCCCGAAGACGACGGCAACCCATTTGCGGACGATGACGCACCCACTCCGCCGCCAGACGACGGAAATCCCTTCGCCGACGACGAACCGCCAGACGACGGAAATCCCTTCGCCGACGACGACGACGCTCCGGCAGCCTCGCCAGACGACGGAAACCCCTTCGCCGACGACGACGACGCTCCGCCAGGCGACGGAAACCCCTTCGGCGACGACGATGACGATGAGGGCAATCCATTCGGCGACGACGACGATGTCGCCAAACCCGCCGTCAACTGCCCCGCGCTCACCTCTCTAAGGGATCGGTGCGCCACCCGGTGGGACGCCTACACCGACCGAAGCTCGCGGATTACCGGCACCATCAAGGCATTCCGCACCTTCGAGCTGGGGATCTCCAAGATCGCCAAGTTCCCGTGGTGGAGGCAGCTCCTGGTCCTCCTGGTCGGGCTCGGCGCGCTTGTCACCACTCTGCATCGAGAGCATATTGCACTTCGAACGCCGCAGAATCTGCTAGAGCACCGCATCCGCCAGTCCGCAGAGCTCGTCGCCCATCTGCTGCTCTTGTCGTCGCAGCTCGCAGATCTATGGGTCACCTTGCAGTCGACGGCCGAGGTCGAGAACGGCACCCTGCCCTACCTCTGGGGAGCGACCTTCACCGCCCTGGCGGTCACCAACATCTACCACCTGATGAAGCCCCCTAGCTTCGCCACCGAAGAGCCCACCACACCGGTCCGCTCGATGATGGTCGTCCCGCTCTACGTGTACATGGCACTCATGAGCGGCGCCTACTTCCTCCTGGTGGAGCAGCACGCGTCGGGACAGGCGATCTACCTGCACAAGTTCGTGCAGATCCCGAATATCTACCTGGGGATCGGGCTGTACATCTGGGGCGGCATGATCCTGGCGCGCACCCGCATTGCGCCGCTGACCTTCGACATCCTCAAGCCGCTGAAGCTGCCGCCGGCCATCCTCGCCTGGCTGGTCGTGATCCTCGCGGCCTTCCCCACCGCTTATTCAGGTGCATCCGGCATCTTCGTGATCGCCGCCGGTGCCGTCATCTTCGAGCGCCTCCGGGAAGCCGGAGCCCCGAAGCGGCTCGCTCTGGCCGCCACAGCGATGTCCGGCAGCCTCGGCGTCGTGCTGCGACCGTGCCTGGTGGTCGTGCTCATCGCGGTCCTGAACAAGCAGGTCACCACCGACGAGCTGTTTGCGCAGGGGCTGTACGTCTACGCACTGACCGTGGTGCTGTTCCTGTTCGCCATGCTGTGGATGAACAAAGATGGGTTCAAGATGGCCCCGGCTGGCGAGGCCCTGCCCGCAGTCTTCCAGGCGTTTGGGAAGATCGTCCCGTTCATCGTCCTCGGCATCATCATGGTGCTCGGTTTCGGCTACGGCCTCGGCACCTGGCTCAACGAGCACACCGCCCCGTACATCATCCCAGTCACCATGCTGGTGTTGATCGCCTACGACCGCTTCGCCATCAAGCAGGCCAAGGTAGAGCTCCCGGCCAGTGATCCGGCGGCCAAGCCCCTCCTGCCGGCGCTGCTGTCGGCCACCGAGGAGTCCTCACACCACCTCGGCGCCCTGCTCATGCTGATGAGCTGCTCGGTCGCCATCGGTGGCATGGTGGAGCGCTCCGAGGCCATGTACTGGGTCGTGCCCGAGTCCTTCGGCTCCCCGTTCCTGGCGATGGCCTTCCTGGTCTTCGTGATGGTGCTGGTCGGCATGACCATGGACGCCTTGGGTGCGGTGATCCTCGTGTCCTTCACCGTCGCCGAGATCGCCTACTCGAACGGGATCAACGCGGTCCACTTCTGGATGATGGTGCTGGTCGCCTTCGAACTCGGCTACCTCACCCCGCCGGTGTCGCTGAACCATCTGCTCGCCCGCCAGGTGATCGGACCGGAGTCCTACGTCGAGAACGACCCGATCGAGGGCGGCGGCTTCTACGCCCAATACGAGCACATCATCGTGCCCATGGCGGTGATGGGCTCGGCCCTGATCCTCGTCGCTTTTGTGCCGCTGTTCTTCTACTGACGGCGGGGCGGGTCGCGAGAGAAGCCGGTTCCTTCCCTTGGCGCCCAAGCACCACGACGTCTCCACCTCGACTGCGCCCATTGGCGTCAAGGAGCAGGAGGGGGTGAGCACCAGGCGAGGGGGACAGCGCAGCGCTCCCCCTATAATTGGAGACATGGGCGTGGAAGTCGACAGGGGCGCTCGGAGATCGACCCGCGGCCGCTGTTGCCGATCCCGAGGTCCTCGAATCCGATCCCCTCTCGGTCCGCGACCACCTCCCGAGCCGACGCAACACCAAACGCCACGTCGCGTGCCTTCGCTGGCGATCCGCTTCTCTCGGCCCGGAGCCGGGTGGCGGTGACGCGCACCTCTACACCGACGGTCTCACCGCCAAGGTACAAAGCCTGTTTTCGAGCCCGTTGTGCCCGAGACTAGGCGCGCAGCTTCTTCTTCAAGCGCCCGCCAGCTTTGCGCTTGACGAGCTGTTTATTCTTGCGAAGGCGCTCTTTGGCCTTCTTCGCCTTGAGCTTCGCGGTGAGGCGAGCGGATCGGCCAGCCATGTTGTCCTCCAGAGTGGGGCGCTTCACTAACGCAGTGCGTTACAGCCTACAATCCGAGCGGTGAAATCTAGGATGGGAGACCCCATGATTGGCCGGACGTTCGCAATCGGCGACATTCACGGCGACCTCACGCATTTGATGCGGTTGATGGCGCGTTTTCCGACGCTCAACGAGAACGATACGATCGTCTTTCTCGGCGACTATGTCGACCGTGGACCGCAGTCCGCGCAAGTGATCGAGTACATCCGCCACGAGTTGCCCGAGAAGACGGCCGCAAAGATCGTCTGTCTGCGCGGAAACCACGAGGACGCATGGCTTCGAGTCGTGCGGCAGGGCTGGGATGCCTTCGTCATGCCGCCTACGAACGGCTGTCTGGCGGCACTGCGCTCCTTCACGGGTGGTCCGGTGCCCCAACACAAGGAGCGCCCCGCCAACGAGGACGAGTGGGTGGCGATGACCACCGGCTCCTTCTTCCCCGAGGACGTGATCGACTGGATGGGGAATCTCCCATACTTCTACGAGGACGAGCACGCGATCTATGTGCACGCGGGCCTTCCCCTCGAAGAGGACGGCGGCTTCCCCCACCCATCGCTGGTCACCAATCCGGTGGTGCTGCTGTGGTTGCGCACCCAGGAGTTCTTCCGCGACTATCGCGGGAAAAGGGTCGTTTTCGGCCACACAGTCACCTCGACACTACCCGAAGAGCTCTCGAACTACACGCCAGACGACCCGACGGATCTCTGGGCCGGCGAGTGCGTGATCGGCATCGACACCGGCTGCGGAAAGGGGGGCTTCCTCACCGGGATCGAGTTCCCAGATCTAGTCGTATGGGAGTCGCGGACCGCCGAAGAGCGCGAGGACACCGCCCGCAGATTCCGCGAGGAGCGGGAACAACACGACATCACCGAGCTCGACGGCATCGATCTCGAAGACGCCTAGACCGTCCAGTCCAGGACGACCTTGCCGGACAAACCGGAGCGCATCACGTCGAAACCCTCCTGAAAGTCGTCCGCAGCAAAGCCGTGGGTGATGATCGGGGACAGGTCGAGGCCGGTCTGCAGCAGCGACGACATCTTGTACCAGGTCTCGAACATCTCGCGGCCGTAGATGCCCTTGATCACCAGGCCCTTGAAGATCACGTGGTTCCAGTCGATGGCGGTATCTGCCGGCGGGATCCCGAGCAGTCCGACGCGCCCACCGTGGATCATCACGTCGAGCATGTCTCGGAACGCGGAGGGGCTGCCGGACATCTCCAGGCCCACGTCAAAACCCTCGACCATGCCAATGTCGCTCATCACGTCGCGGAGCTTGACCTCGGTGGCCATCACAGCCCGGGTTGCGCCCATCTTTCGCGCCAGCTCGAGCCGGTAGGGGTTGATGTCGGTGACCACGACGTGGCGGGCGCCCACCTTGCGACAGATCGCGGCGGCCATGCACCCAATGGGCCCGGCCCCGGTGATCAGCACGTCTTCGCCGACGAGATCGAAGGACAGTGCGGTGTGGACCGCGTTGCCGTAGGGATCGAAGATCGAGGCCATGTCGTGGCTGATGGAGTCCGGGAGCTTGAAGGCGTTGAAGGCGGGCAGGCTCAGGTACTCGGCAAAGCAGCCCTGGCGATTCACGCCGACGCCGACGGTGGCACGGCAGAGATGTCGCTTTCCACCTCGGCAGTTTCGGCAGTGGCCACAGGTGACGTGCCCCTCGCCCGAGACGCGGTCCCCCACCTCGAAACCGCGGACGGCGCTGCCCATGTCGGCGACGACCCCGCTGAACTCGTGTCCGACCACCATGGGCACCGGGATTGTGCGCTGAGACCAGTCATCCCAGTTGTAGATGTGGATGTCGGTGCCGCAGATCGCCGTGCGGTGGATCTTGATGAGGAGGTCGTTGGGACCCACCTCGGGCATCGGCGCCTCCCCCATCCAGATTCCAGGCTCGGGCTTTTCCTTGATGAGGACCTTCATGTCTTCCTCGGGGGCGCGGGGACGCTCTACTATCCCGGACTGGCGAGTCGGGTGACGACGCCCTGCATGCCGCCCACGACGCGCGCCAGGCGCTCGAAATCGACCTTGTCTTCGGTGTCGGTCTGCTCGTGGTAGTGCACATACCGATTCGGGGCGGTGTCGGTGACCATTATCCCCGGGTAACCTGCCATCCAGAAGGACCAGTGGTCTGACCAGCTCACCCCTGGGATGTTCCGAGGCAGCACCGCGCCCTCCGATGGGAACGGGACACTGTCGCGAAAGGCCCCGATGGAGCCGCGCAGCACCTTGCGCGAAGAGACGTCGCCGACAAAGCCGATGAAGTTCCCCTCGTCCGGGTAGAGGATCGAGAACGGCGCTGGATAGTGCTGGGAGCCGGGCTCGTCGCTGTAGAAGCCCATGGTCTCCAGCGACACCATGGCCACTACGTCATCGCCCGCCTCGGCGCAGGACCTGGCGTACACGAGGCTGCCCATCTTCTCGGACTTGAACCACGGGGGCTCCTCGTTGGTGAAGGCGACAAAACGCAGGGTCTTCTGTGGTTTTTGCCCTCGGAAGACGGAGGCCAGCTCGAGGAGGGCGGCGGTTCCGGTGGCGTTGTCGTTCGCTCCGGGGGTGCCGGGGGCGGAGTCGTAGTGGGCGCCGATCACCACGATCTGCTGCTCTTGCCCCTCGATCTCGACGATCAGGTTGCGCGTGGCCACGCCCCCGGCGTCGAACTCCTGGCGTTCTACGTCGTATCCCAGGGCCTGGAACTCCTCCTCGACGTAGACCGCCGCCGCCTCCAGCCGGGCCGGGTAGTTGTGCACGTTGCGCTCACCGATCTCCGTTGCGAGCGCGTTCACGTGACCCCTGAGGCGAGCGGCTCGGGCGCGGTCGACATCCGTCAGCTCCGCCAGGGCGCCCGAGTGCCCCTTGCCCGGCATCTTCGACACGCAGGCCACCGCTCCAAGAGCGCCACCAAGGCAGACAATGGCGGTCAGACCCACCGTCGCCACAACACCCTTCGCCACCTTGTTCATGGCGAACCATAACCCGCGTAAGCGCCCGTAAGTGCCCCTGTCGTGCCAGGGCGTTCTCCAATAGGCATGCATCCCCTGCTCATCCCCATCGTCATGCCCGTGATCCTCGCTGGACTGACCGCTGGCGAGTACGCCCTGTGCCGCGTCGTGGGCAGGACGACCTCCACCGCACAGCGGGTGTATGGGCTCGCCTTCTACGCCGCTCCGTTCCTCGCCTACTTCTTCATGCAGAGGCGGGTGGCGCTCTTCGAGTGGTCGCTCACCAACCCGCTGCACTGGATCGCCGCCGCCGCGGTGATCGGTGCGCTCACCATCGGCGTTCAGCACCTGGGCAGACTCCTGGCTTCGTTCCTGAACTATGAGAAGTCTGTCGCCCCGGGTCCAGCCACGTTCCAGGGCACGCTCATCGTCGTCATGCCCCTCGCCATCCTCGGCGCACCACTGCTGATGGGGCTGCTGGTCTTCGCATTTGGGAGACTGGTGAGAGAGCTATTCGGCGGGCTCGACGCGCACGAGGAGATCTCCGTCATCAACCGTATCTCCAGCTTCGACGCGAACCT
>PJEL010000191.1_pt1 | contig 73335 bp, 57 predicted proteins | sample 1853271 | NCBI WGS metagenome assembly PJEL01 (sample SAMN08108733, study PRJNA415343) | Invertebrate metagenome, whole genome shotgun sequencing project. | host: Globobulimina | place: Sweden: Gullmar Fjord | collected 2015-08
TGGAGCCAAAATAAGACGCAATAAACCTTCTGGGCACTTGTGCAATGGCAGTGATAGTGAAAAAAGAAAGGGGCTTTAGCTCCTAGAAGCTCTAAGCTAAAGCTATAGAGTAGTTCACTAGCAGCTTTAGAGGTACTTCTATATAGTGTAATTTGCTCATATATTGAAGATCAACTTACTCCTAATTAAAAACATAGGCACCCTATATCCATTCACTAAACAGACATGGAGTTACGGCATGGTAAGATAATTGAAAGCCAGAAAAAATCATAACATAGTTCATTTAACAAAATAAAAAAGGAAGGCAAAGCAACAACTTTTTATTTGTTTAGTAGGTCTTCTGATTTTGTGATTATGCTTTTAATAAAGACTCCACCATATCTATATACCTGCTTATTGATGCAATATATAACGCTGTTTTCCCAGCATCACTTTTAATATTAATAGTCTTTGCTGCACCTACATCTAAAACTAAATCTATAATGTCTTTGTTAAAATAACTAATTGCTGCTGTCATTAAAAATGTTTTATTAACTTTGTTTTTTAGCCTTAACGTTAATTTTACCTTGACTTATCAAGCATTTTATTGCGGCAAGATTTTCTTCATTTTTAACGATTAAATCTATTATCCCCTTCATACTCCTTATTTGTAGCCAAAAGATTACTTGAGCTATCAAAACTAAAAAAGATTAGCCAATGACAAATAAGAGACTCCTTTAATATTTAAAAAATGTATTTCATACTGTACCACTTCCAATTATAGCTACAAATCTATAAATATCATATGTTATTAACAATGTCATACATTAAATATTGTTAATTTTAGCTTAAATGTTAAGATGCACATAAGTATTAAAGGACATTTGCTGCAAATATAGAGATATTTATTATATATTTCCAAAATGAATATTAAGCAAGAAGAAACGCCATTATACACAATAAAAGAGGTTAGTTGTAAGATTGCCCTAGATTCTAAGGTAAGAGTGGGTGGATGGATAAGAAGCAAAAGAACTAGTAAAAAAGTTATTTTTATAGATTTACAAGATGGCTCACAGCAAGAAACTCTACAGCTTGTAGGTGATCCTAATAATCTAAAAGAGAAGGTAGCCGAACTTACTCCTGGTGCTAGTATGGTTGTTGAAGGAATAATTAATGCATCTCCAATAAAAAATGGAGGTCGTGAGTTGCAAATACAAAAAATAATAATGGTTGGAGAGTCCTGTGAAGATTACCCACTGCAACCAAAGCCTCACACTATGCCTTTTTTGAGGTCAATACCGCATCTAAGGTTTCGTGCATCAACTTTTAGAGCAGTCTTTAGAATTCGTCATCTTATATGTAGTGAAATACATCAATTTTTTCACGAAAAAGGGTTTCTTTATTTGCAAACACCTATTATTACTGGTCTGGATGCTGAAGGTGCGGGTGAGCTTTTTGAAATTAATACTTCAAGGCCAGCTAATGGCCAGCCTTTTTTTGGGAACAAAGCTTTTTTAACAGTTTCTGGCCAACTTGCAGCAGAGGCTGCTGCTGTTGGCCTTGGTAGAGTATATACTTTTGGGCCAACTTTTAGAGCAGAAAACTCCAATACAAAAAGACATTTATCAGAGTTTTGGATGGTAGAACCAGAAATGGCTTTTTATAATCTTGATGATACAATAAACCTTGCACAATCATTGTTAAAAGACCTCGCAACCAAAGTGCTTTTAGAAGCGCCAAAAGAGCTAAGCTTACTCTCCTCAAAACTAGAAAATAGTAATTCTTCCCTGGAGAAAAGATTGACAAAAATAAAAGAGGAGCCATTTATCACTATAAGCTACAATGAAGCTATCAACATACTTAACAAAGAAAAAAAAGGAACGTTCACCTATCCACATAACTGGGGTGATAATTTGCAGTCTGAACATGAAAGTTTTTTGGTAAAAAAATTAAACTCTATTTTGGTAATAAGAGATTATCCAAAAGACTTAAAGGCATTTTACATGCGTCAAAATAATGACGGAAAAAGTGTTGCAGCTATGGATATTCTCCTTCCAGGTATTGGTGAGGTTATTGGTGGATCACAGCGTGAAGATAGACTTGACCTACTACTAAAAGCAATTGAAAATAAAGGAATTGATAGAGAAAAGCTAGAGTGGTATCTAGACACTCGTAGATATGGTAGTGTAATACATAGTGGTTTTGGGGTTGGACTTGAGAGACTTGTGCAGTTCTTTACGGGGATAGAAAATATAAGAGATGTTATCGCATTCCCCCGTGCTCCAGGCTCTATTATTGGATAGTTGGTTTTTGTTTCTTGGTTTGTATAATTATTTCTTACTTACGTGAATATATAGATTTTTTATTTAGGGGCTTTTTAATATCATAATTAAAGCTCAGAAAAAATGAACTGTAAGCAAGATGATAATGCCACCTCACTCTTTTGTATAAATCGTGAGTAGCCGCTCCCTATATAAATCTCTTGAGGGCTTGAGGGAGAGGTGAGATTGGTTTCTTTTTTTAGGCTTGATTGCCTCGGGTACTCCTCAAAAAGGTTTCTTACCTATTAAGTAGGCAACGTCTAATCTTGGCAAAGATAATGCTACTCTTTCTGGGTAACTCCTTAAATATAAAGTTTAGTATTAATTTTATTGCCCGAAAGCTTAATAACCTCCTAAGTATTCTTATCGTATGTTCTCCATAAAATACATAAGAATATAGTTTGACTCTTAGGATTGCTTGCGGTGAGAGTGAAGATTTAGAAAATTCCTATGTTTATGGTGAGCACCTATTTTAAAGTCCAGCTTTGTTTATTGTAGTGGTAGTGGATTCATCCGAATTCAACCCACTTAATCGAGTGGGTGTTTATTTAAACCTGCTTTACAATTTTCTTTATTTTTTAACTATTATCTGTTATATTACTTATTTGCTTTGGCTTTTCTTGCCATTTTTTTGACCATTTAAGTCCTAAAAGACAAGAACCTTAGCTTCTCTTATTATCAACTATGTTAGGATTGTTTTGTTACAAAGAATCTCACCTATTTGTTATACTTTTGCGTTGGAAAAGAAAGCATTACTTTGGGTTTGAATATTTATTTTACTTACCTTTTTTGCTTTGAAAGTTTTTTTGAAACCGACTCAGTAGATGCTATAAAATAGTTTTATTGCTCTTCTCTTAAAATATATGAGTATAAAAAATCCATAGGATTGGTTAACTATGCAAAAGTTCTTTTTGCTCTGTAGTATTTTTACATATAGTGTTCCATGTGTAATATTTTGCCTAAATTAGCTTTTTAAAATTTTAGGTTTTTAGTTAATTTAAATGAAGTCTCTACATTTGAGCTGACAATATATTATATATTGGATTTTTCTACTCTAATACTTTAGATATAATCTATTTTTTTAGACGCTTAAAGCAATTCACACAGGGTTAAAAGACTTATTCTTCTCTGGTGTGTTGGCTCTCATACTATTTCAGTAAATCTAAATAAATAAAATATTGTATAAAAGTTCTCTTATAAAAAGCCCCTTTCTCAAGTTTTTAAATTTTTAAAATTTACTATTTTACCATCGCCACTCATTCATTTATTAGTTAGGGTTAGGTATATTCTTCTCTTTTAGCTTGGCCATTAATGCTTTTTTTTCAACATCACAACTAACCTTTTCTACTTTAGTTTTATATAAGAATATTCAACAATATCTTTGTTTTCTAATTTTAATAATTCTGATATTATAGATAAATAATTCTCATTCACATAAAAATCATAAGATTTAAATTTCGTTCCTTTTGTATTAATAACGTCAACCCATTCATCACTAACCATCTGACCGAAAAGTACTTTTGCCTTTTGTTGAACATTACCATCAGCATCTTTTAAAGAAAGCTTAATATAGAAAGTAAAAATACTATCCGTTTTCTCTATATAATCTTTTTTGCTCTTCACTTAAATTTCTTTTTCAAGCTTTGTCGGCATAACTTTCAAGTGGCTTCTAGCATCTCCTATTCTCTCTTCAAACTCAAATAAAAATCTTTATTCTGCAGAAGAATTAGAATTATTTTTTTAAAAATTCAGTAAGATTTGCTGGTAAAGCGGTTGCTTTTTCTTTAATAGTTTTTAAAAAATTAAGATGATTTGTAAGAGAATAGCCGCTATTCACGCTCCGACAATTTACATTACTTCCACTACTGCCCACTTTACTAACCTATAAGCAAACCAATACCTAACATTACCAAGAGAAACCCCAACTGGAATAACTACCTTAGAAAGTACCTGTTGGGTTTCTTCACTTTCTTCTATTAAGCTTCCTTCCTTTTTACTTGAAGATTTTTCTCAATCATTTGAGGTTGCACTTACAGCACCTAGGCTACTTCCTGCAATTAATAACTGTAATGGTAATTTGTAGGACGCTGAGCTTTTATTTTTAATCATTTTAATTTAAATTAAATGTTTATCAAATATCCCTTTGTATTTTTTAACTAGTAAGGCACATTAATTTGCAATTAATTACATAGCTTTTATTCCATAATAGTAAATTACTTCTGTTGTTATCTGCTTAGAATGTTTATATTACTCTATTTTTTACTAAAAGTTTTGGTAAGTTGCTATACAAACAGGAGGTGGTATTACTTTGGTAAAATGCTCACAGAAGCAGAGAACCAAAGTGTTTTTTCTTTTGTTATATATTGGTTGTATGTTTGAGGCAGTGGAGGATATTTGCCACACTTAAAGATAAGCTGACTCTTTTCTAGGAACTCTTCGGAGTTTTTCAATACAAATATAGGAATCACTATCATATTGAGTGACATAATATCTTTTTTATACCAATATAAGTTGAGCTTTTAGATGAATTACCCTAAAGCATCGGAGCAAATATAGAGTAGAGAAATCCTAGATATGAACGAGTTTTGCTACTATGGTGGGTGATTATGACTGTAGGTATAGGAAGTATTGTGTATTTAAGAATTGTAACTTAGTGTTTATAACAAATTACAGCAGATGTATTTTTCTAAATAAAGGCTTAAATGAAGGACGCACATAAAGGATTAAGAAAAAAAATAAAAGGATAGCTTTTAGAATTTGGAGGTTAAGATAATTTACTACATTTAATGGTTTCTATTACCATTAGGATAGCTAAAATGTAATTTTGTTGGACTGAAAAAAGGGGATTACCCCCATGAGTGAAGATGAAAGTATGGCTATCAAGTAAAAATGAAGTTGTTGAGATTTCATTTATAGAATTCTAGTTATTGAAGGGAGTTAAACAACTTATGACACAAATACATATGATTGTTATATTAGCAGGATACTTCAGGAAAAGATAGGCGTAGGTGAGTATATAAGCTAAAGCCAGAGTTTACCTACTTTATGTTCAACTTCAAAATTAAAAATAGAAATAGAAATAGAATTTTTGGCTTCTATATAAGTTTGGTTTAAAAATATCGGTGAAATTATTAGTTTCTTGTGTTTTCTGCCAGGCTTTTTTAGTGAGTAGTTTTTAATTAGGAGATTTTAGTTAGACTTAATGCTCTCTTTTAAAGCTAGAAAAAATGGACAACCAATAAGATTATAATGCTGTTTCATGCTTTTTGTATAAGATAAATGAAATAATCAACATCATCTCTTTTGCTAGAATCAAATTGGTAGGGTTACATAATATAGTCTACTATAAGCAGTGTTAGATTTTGTTTTCTATAATGCCTATATCCAATTCTTAACAAATAAAACAAAACAATAGAAAAAGTTAAACTAAGCATTCTATTAGATAAATAGTCTAAAAACTCAGCGCTTTTTAGTGCCTCTTTTAGCTCATCTCTATTAAGATAAACCAATGCCCTTTCTATAAGACCCCCAACAACAAAAAAACTTGTTGTTATCATATTTACAAGAAAAGTATTTATTTGATATCTCAGCGTTTCGGTTATTCTCAATGTTTTCACGGGCATTGATAAAAGAAGTTCACTTTTGTTAAGCTAATCGTTTACATCAACTTTTTGATCTTCATTGTTGATGTCGCTAGGAATAAAATCATGAGAATTTTCAACTTCTTCTTCTTTATTGTGGATTATATTGATATGATTAAGGTGTTGGTAGTTTGAAGTCATAGTTGTTACTAGACATCCACTATCCTGTGATGACAAAATGAATGCAATTTTGTAATAAACACCTAGTGGGTTTTTAGAAAAAGCTATTGATTCATTAGGCTTATCTACGCTTAGCCAAGACAACTATATTGAATAATAGGATATATTTTAGTAAATTTGAATATGTTCAATCAAACTAGGAATATAGCTATTGGTGGCTTATTAGCTTGTTTACTTGCTAGTTTTGTAATTTATAAGATTATAAAGCAAACAAAAAAAGCTGCGACGAAGTTACAAGTTGGTGATAAAGCACCTGAGTTTAGGGCTAAAGATCAAGACTGCAATGTTGTTAGTCTCTCAGACCTTAAAGGGAAAAAAATAGTTCTTTATTTTTATCCAAAAGATAATACGCACTACTGCACCCTAGAGGCCTGCAACCTTAGAGATTACAATAAGGAACTGCTGCTCAAGGGCTATGAAATAATAGGTGTTAGTAGTGACGATGCAAAGTCTCATAAGAAATTTATTGAAAACCACAAGTTGCCATTCCGACTTATTACTGATTGTGAAAATGCAATTGCCAAACAGTACGGTACATGGATACCATTAATTAGAAAGCTTGGATATATCAGTAGAAAAACATTTCTTATTGATGAAAAGGGAACTATTGAGCTTATCATTGATAATGTCAAAGTCAAGGAGCATGCAGCACAAATTTTAAACACTACTTCTAAACAAAAAAAGTAATTAAACTCTAATGAATTTTAAAATACTTATTCTACCTATTATATGGTTACTTCTAAACACAATTACCAAGACTTGTTGCTCTATTGGTGAATTCGATGCTATTGATCGAATTGAATCTCCTTTTTTGGTGGATGATGTTGAAATAGAGGAAGGGACTAATAGCAATGATAGTGACTTTATTACTCTTTTAAGTTTTTCTATTAGCATTGGTGTTGCTTTTATCTTTCTTTTAAGGTTTAAAACAAACAAAAAAAAAGCTGATACTCACACTATTTTCCCCAAACAACTCCCTGATAGGATAGGTCAAGCAATGAAAAGCACAAAACAAAAAGCAGTTAAGAAGCTAAAAGAAGAAATGTCCTTGGATAAAATTATAAGTAAAATGAATGAAGAAAAAGAAAAACAACTGCTAAGGCTAAACTTAAGCAGTTTAGAGGGGTTTGACGAGCTACTTTATAAAGAACAACAACGAAAGGAAGAGAGAATTCTTCTTGAAGAGAAAAAAATCAAAAACTCACATAACCAAAAAACTAAACCAAATAATACTCTAATATTGAATGGCTTTAACGTTAATAAAACTTTTTTATCTCCATTACTGAGGTGATTATTAAGGCAGAGCTTTATTTTAGCAATGATGACTTTACAGAAGTGTTAAATAGTGGTACTAAGCTATAGTAGTTGAGTTTAATAGTTTCCTGATTTTTTTAATTAAACATCTTATTGATAATTCAATATAAAAAAGAGGTTTGCTACCAGAAATGATTTTATTACCTTTGCTACACTTAAGTAGCCCAATCAGAAAAAATAGCTATCATTGTAGGAGCCTGCAGCTCAACCGTAGTATTGAGCCGCGGTGCAATGAGGCTCTCATAGTGGACTTAAGAGGTTCAGGATCTATTGGATAGGGTGCAAATATAGTTCTATTGCTCTATATACCTGAGATGTAGGGCATATCCACTGACTATATGGGTAAGTGACACAAAAAGGAAGATCAGATGAAATAATAGCAAAATATAGAAACAGTAGCGCAGCAATAGTACCTGTGCCCTTTGATGGTGACTTCATTAGGGACAAAAACTATATGGGTAATCACGAACCACTAACAATTTATGTTTATATCTATTTTATGAGAAATTTTAAAAAGAAGAGGGAAATGTCAGTGGCACTTTTTAGTTGTATGAAAAAGTTTTAATAGCTACTTTTAATAATGTAGAATTATAAGGGCTGTGTTAAGTATCTTTGGTAAGAAGTAGTACTAAAAAAAATTTAATAATATCTAAGAGTTGAGATTATTTTAATTTTTTTGTAAAATGAATAGCATAACAAAACTAGCTTTAATTTTAGGCCTTACACTCCTTATCTCATCCCTATACTAAACGACATTAGATGATAATAGAATTGATAAGAAATAAACAGAGAACAAAGATGAGCAATACTTATACAACTAAGAAAACCAAGGCAGAAAAAAAGCCACTCTATAACACTTGTATTTTAAAGCTTCTCTAAAAGCTCTGTTTTGTACTGTTGTTTCGCTTTGCTGGTGGCTATTTTTTAATGAATAAATAGATGATCAAAATGATTATAAAATTAATGAGAATAATTTGGTTGCCATTATCTTAACATGTATTGTCTCCCATTGATAAAAGCACTTGATGTTTTTTGTTTTTATGAGTATGAAATAAAAAGCATATCTGTGGATATAAGTACCCCTTTACTTATATGCTCCTATAAGCAGTGGGTTAACTCGTTACATAAAACACTTAGGCAATGTGTTAGAAAGAGACCTTCCTTATTTTTGCTTTAATATGGTAGTCGATTTTCAGCAGGTAAGTTTATAATCCTTGCTTTATGCTATCTTGACTTTTTTATTAATTACCTTTAAGTAAAGATAAGGAGACTCAAGAAGAATAAGATTTATTATCCAACCAGTCGCCAGTATAGGCAAAGAAGAATAATCCTTAAATGGGTTAATAAATACTTATTACTGAGTTCTTGGTTTAATTAACCTTTTATCATGTCCTTTATTAGTAGTAAATACGCCTCAACTGTTCTCCTCTTAACTAAAGTGTGATATTTTTTATATAAATTAGTTACAGCATAATAATTGAGTATTATAAGATAGATAATCTTAGACATATATGGCACTTATTTTTTAGAATGGTATTTATATGCTTTTTAAATATTAAATATGACACATACAAAAGTTACATAAAAACATGACTATAATACTAAATTTGACATTATTTGATTTTTTTTAAGGAGGGCTGTCAGCTTTTACAAAAAAGCTTTGTTTATCTTTCACCCAAGACTTTAATGTAAAGTTTGCCATCCACTACATCTCAGTTCATCATCTTCTATACTTAAAGAGAGCATTAAATCTGAGTCGATAGAATATTTTTGCTCATTTTCGTTGAGAGGTTTCGTCGCTGGCTTTTTTCTATAAACTTCTATATTACAGATAGACCTCCTCTACGCTCAGTCTACGTAAAAAAGTCCTCAAATAGTTGTCTACTGCGTTTATATATATCAATATTAACTCCTAATTTTACTAAATAACATACTAATATATTCTTTAGCCACCCATCTGCCCCCAATCTGTCTTTAACTGAAGGAGCTTTCATTAAAGCTGTTTTAAGTTTTTAAACTTTTCTCGAATTTAACACCTCAGTTGTATTTGTTGCTAAAAGATTAATTGACAGTACTATTTTTAGCAAAATCGAAAATGCTATAACGGGATATTGTAGTATAGGTAAAATATAATTGTTTTTTTGAAGTTATATATTGTAGCGGTAATAAGTTAAGCTCAAAAATAAGCAATTTGTAAAATTAGTTTTTTTTGTTAAAATATAGATGTATAAGCCTTTTATTGATTGTATTCGTGACCTAGGAGGGCTATAAACACACAATGAACACTACTAGCGCCGCTAGGCCTTTTTTTGCAAAACGTCGCAAAGTAGACATTTGGTTAACCTCTCCTTGCAAGATATAGATTAACCTCCTTACCTTTATTGATATTATTATTATTCATTTTTTAAAAAATTTTAGTAAAAAAATCACACAGATATGGGCTTGATAAGATATAGTGACTTTAAAAATGTAAATTTGCACCAACTGGTACTTTTTGATGATTGTCAATTACCCTTAACTTAATAACTACCTAATTTTATGTCTAAAAAAATACTTTATGTATCTAGCGGACTTGATCTATTCCCAGCTCTTAAAGGTTATCCTACTTCGTCTAATGTTTTTATATTGAGTAAAAGCATCTCCGCTAGTCCAAAATATGACTTACGTTTATCTGTTCCTAGGTTTGGGGTAATAAATGAATATTCAAATAATATACATGATACATATCGCTTGTCAGGAATCAACATCCCTATGGGAAGAGATAGGGTTTCACTTATTGGTAAAGTCCCTTCAATACGTAGTTTTTCACCTCCTGTTTATCTTGTAGATAATGAAGAATTGTTTACTGAGAAGAAGGGTGTTTTTACCGACCCAGAAGGAAATTTTTTCCCGGATAATGATATAAGGTCAGTTTTTTTCTGTAAAAGCGTTTTAGCAATAATGGAACATCTAGCTTGGATTCCTGATATAATACATTGTCATGGATGGATGACTTCATTTGTTCCTCTTTTTTTAAAACACTCATTCCCAGAAGGGCATGCTCTAAGAAAAACCAAAGTAGTAACAACTCTTTACGATGAATCATTTGAACATAAGTTTGAAAGTGAAAAACTTAAGAAAGTACTTAGATATAGGCAGCTCAAAAAGACTGAAGTCTCACTATTAGAAGTTGAAGACTTTAAATCTATAATAAACATTGCTATAAGAGAGTCAGATAAGGTTATACGTACTTTTGAAACTCCTAGTGATAGTCGAGTTGCTGAAGTAGATTTTAGAGACTCAGAGTATGTGCCACTTGCTGAGAATGACAAGGATACTGCTAAAAGTAGTCATATTAAGATTTATGGTGAAATGTGTAAGGAGTAAAGATCTTACTTTCAAAAGTAGCTAATCATAACATAACTGTATTGAGTAAAAAAATTATCCAACTGAAAAGTGTTTTAGTGGATGGAGATAAGATGCTTTTTTAAAAATCACTAAGTCCAACGTATTAACATAGTAGGGTTGTGAGGAATATCTAATAAGTAAGATTAAATCTACAAGTAAGTATGTCCTTTGACTATTTTCCTAGGATTGAAAAAGTCGGGGTAGAGTTTCTTAAGGATGCGGAGAGGATTTTTTTAATCTGCAGGCAATTTACTTAGCCAGAGGCTGTCTCAGAGTATAATTTATGTTTATTGTGGATTATAATTGTATAGTTGGTGTTAATCCATCAAAGTAGGAGCTTTTTCTAAAATTTTCAAAATATAATACTATTTTGTTATTGAGCAAAAAGCGTAGGTACCTCTGGCTTTAGCTACATGGTCACCCACCTCACCTGTATTTTTTTAAAGAGGTTGTTTTTATTGTTATAATATTCCATATTGGTAGTATGCTCAAAGGAACTCGCTTAAAATACCAACCCACACCTTTGCAAAAAAAGAAATTAAGTCAACCGATGGGCTGTGTCCCTTATATTTGGAATGCAATACACATGATGAGAAGGAACAAAGACCAATATTGGTAAAAAAAAAAATTTCCTGATATAAAAAAACTCTCAATATAAAGTAAAAGAAAAGATGACTCAAGAAGCATTAATATAATACATGTGCTTATTTCATTGTTCATTAAATCTGGGGATGGGATCCTACGGCTTTATTATAGGCAAAAAAAGGAAGTAAAGCAATACTTAAAGCAAAAATAATGCTTTCTTTTCCAACGCAAAGTATAGTAAATATAATGGAAAATTTTTGTCACCAAACAAGCCCTAAATTAGTTGATTATAAAGGAACAAATGTTTTTTTCCCAGTACTTAAATGTCAAGCAAATGATAGGAAAACAGAGAAAGAGAATGGTAAAAAAAATAAGCGATATGTAAAGCATGCTTAAACAAACGGGTATTAGATAAGGGGTGGCATTTACTATAGGCCTTTACCACTTATAAGGGCAAAAAAAATAAACAAAGTAGTCTCTAAAGTAGGTGCTCATCATAATACCTGGTAACGTTCGAAGTCATCACCTCACCGCAGGTAATCCTAAGATTCAAACTATATTTTTATCTACCAATGTGGAAGTAGGGATAATGCATATAAGAATGCTTACAAGAGTTATTAAGCAACTGGCAATAAAATTAATACTAAACTCATGTAATGAGTTGTCGCAAAGATAAGTTTTATCTTTGCTAAGAGAGGACGTGGAGCCAAAATAAGAAGCAAGAAGCCTTCTCCTAACTTGTGTTGCTGACAAAGAAGCATCAAAAAATAAAGGAGCTCAGTCCCCTAAGCTACAGAGCTTTAGCTTATAGTAATTCACTTAAACAATAACAATTAAGAAAAAATAGAGAACTATGAAAGTTTAATAAGGTTATTAATTATATTATTTTGCACTATTTCTCTATTGTATTTAATAGCAGATCTTACTTAATTGTGTAGAAGGAAAAATCAATAGATAGCATACAGCAAAATATCACAAAAAGATAATCAATTTTTTATATTATATAATAATAAATTAATGAATAATTGAAAAGTAGTGATGGTGTGATGGATTATTATTTGAGAGATATATATTTGCATACTACTTGGTCAATAATAATACACTGTTGCTAAGTATTTATTTTTAATAAACCAATATGAAACAGGTACAGATTTTAGGAACTATTCGAAGGGAAGGAGAAAAAGCAACTAATAAAAAATTACGTCGAGAGGGTAAGGTTCCCACTATTCTATATGGCAAAGGAGAAAAAAACCTTGTACTACATATTCCAATAACTCTTCTTCTACCCATTTTAGAAGATAGTGAACCAACAGTAATTGAGTTAACAGTTGATAAAAAAAAATATCTCTCTATTATCAATGATGTTCAATATCATCCTGTTAGTGACTTTCCTATACACCTAGACCTATTGACTATAAAGCCAAAAATAGAGATAAAAATGGATGTGCCTGTTGCTTTCAAAGGGCAAAAAAAATCTCCAGGTATTAACAAAGGAGGAGAGTTAGCAATCAAGCAACGAAGCTTAAAGGTTAGAGCATTACAAAGCCAGATGCCTAATGAACTACTTTTTGACGTATCTGAACTTGACTTAGGAGATAAATTAAATATCGGCTCACTAACCACAACAAACTTTACTATTCTTGCACCATCTAATGCTCCTGTAGCAACAATTATAATTCCTCGTGCATTACGAAGTAAGTCAAGTGAACTAGTTGAAAAAGATGTTAAGGTAACATAGGCTTTCATTAAGTATTATTTTGGGTTGAAGTATTTTTAGAGATATTCTATTTATAATAAGATTATGTTAAAAAAATATCTTATTGTAGGTTTGGGTAATCCAGGGTTAGAATATAGAAAAACACGTCATAATATTGGCTTTAGAGTTATTGATTACCTATGCAGTGAACTAAAAGTTTCACTAAGACCAGGACAGCTCGCTTTTTTTGCTCAAGCAAACTACAAGGGAAGAAAGCTAACTCTAATAGAGCCAACTACTTACATGAACCGTAGCGGAGAGGCTGTTTTTTATTGGTTAAAAAAAGAGAGTCTTACTCTTGAGTCACTTATTGTCATAGTTGATGATATACACATTCCATTAGGAAAAATTAAGTTGAAAAAAAAAGGTGGGGATGGAGGACATAATGGACTAGGTAATATAGAAAAATGTAGTAGAAGCACTAATTATTCACGTCTTAGATTTGGAGTTGGAAATAACTTTGATTTTGGCAAACAAGGTAAATATGTTCTAGAAGATTTTAACCCCCAAGAAGAACCTATAGTTGAGGAGGGAATAAAACAAGCAGCCCAAATAATACTTTCTTGCTGTTGGACTGGGATAGATCACACACTAAGTAGTGGCTTAGCTTCAAAAAGCTTTTAACTAATAGTTAAATCTTTATATTGCTATTACATGCGTATAAACTATCTAAAAGCTCTTTAGTTAAAAGTATTGCTATTGAAAACCAAAAAATAATTTTATCTATCAACCTGTTTTTTTTATATACTTCCTTTATAATAAACTCTTTTATATTTTGCGTAAAAGCCTTTGTTTTTATGAGTTTTTTAAGGACTCTTTGTATTGTTCACCGACTAGAACTATAGCATTATTAACATGTTTGTCTGCTACATGTTTATAATTTTCTAGAGATTTAGTTCTAGATTGTTTTGATAGCTTTTCTTTTAAGTTTAACTCATATTCTATTTCATAAAAATATATACTAACATCTTCACTACAATCAGCACCATATTTTTTATTTAATATTGAGATGATTTTTGAGAATTCCTGTTATTCATATATATCACTAATATATCACTAAAATTTAGTAGTTTGCTCTATTGAAAGAGATAGAGCAATATTCAAGATGATCTTCCTTTTTATTAAAAAGGAAGATCATCAAGACTTGGAGTACTTTGATTAGGTTCTGAGTTACTACTAGGTGAATTACTTCTATTAAGATATTGATTATTTGATTGCTCTTCATTAGAAGAGTTAGTTTTTGAACCTTGTGGTCGAGGATTTACTAAAGTAAGTTCTGTGGCAACTGCTTTAAATGGCAATATACTCCTAATTTCAAAATCTACACAAGCCAAATCTCCTTTTTTAAGGTAGCTACCTGCCACTTCAGCACGTCTTCCTCTAATCTCTATAGGCAGAGTCCCTTCTGAGAGTTGAAAAATAAGCTGAGATACAGACTCACCATTCTCATCTATTGTAATTTTAGGTGACTGCGTCAATCTTCCAAGCAACATATTTTGAATATGAGAGCTTTCTGCTCCATTTTGTGCTATATTATCCAAGGGAATAGCTTGTGTTGCTTTTACTTCTTTTATATATATAGTACGTCCTTCTCTATTTTGGTAAGATCTACTTGTACTTTCTCCTTTAATAAAAACAGATTTACCTGTTGTAAAATTTTGTTCAGCTAATGAGGTTATCTTTGAGTCCCAAGCAACTATATTATGCCACTGTGTATTTGTAACATTTTGCCCATCGATATTTTTATAATTCTTAGAAGTTGCTATACTAAATGAAGCCTTACTACGATTATTGTCAAAATGACGTACTTCCGCGGCTCGACCTAGGTTTCCTATTAAAAATTGCGTGTTTTTCATGATTGGTGAGAGTTAAGATAAAAAGTTAAATTATAGAGCAAATGCTCTGGTTAAAATCACAAAGTTTAGCTTAAAAAATTACACCAAACAATGTGAATAGGCGCAATATACAAAACTTACACCTTAATCAAAAATCTATTTATAATTTATAATTCAAAAAAAAAGTATTTTTTCACAAAAAGCTCTTTTATAGCATTTTAAACAGTTTAAATAAGAAATAAAATTCCATTACTGTATGAATTAATTCTTTCATAACATACTAAAAACAACTAAAATATTATTGAATTTTACACTTATGTATCCATGCTTCTATTGATTACGATAAATTTAATAAAAATTGTCTATATTTGCAGAAATAATTGGTTACTCTAAAATTTGTTCAAAATACTATGGCACATCCTAAACGGAAAATTTCGACTACAAGAAGAGACAAGCGTAGGACTCATCAGAAACTCTCAACTCCACATTTTACTAAATGCAAAAAAACAGGAGAGCTACACTTATCTCATCATGCTCTTTTTTATAAAGGAGATCTTTATTATAAGGGACTACTTATTTTAAAAGGTAAAAAAACTACCATTGTAGAGGGCGCTACATAAAAATATGGCTAATACAAGTGATTTTCGTAAAGGTTCATGTATTAAACTTGATGGGAATACTTTCTCAATAGTTGACTTTCAACATGTTAAACCTGGTAAAGGGCCAGCTTTTGTACGAACAACACTAAAAAACTTATACACAAAAAAAGTAATCTCTAAAACATTTACTTCAGGTGTGAAAATAGAGTTTGTTCGTATAGAGAAGCATCTTAGTCAGTTTCTATATAAAGACAGTTCTTGGTATCATATTATGGATAGTCAAACACTGGAAGTATACCAAATAGCCCCAAAAAGAATACTATCATCTGAGCTACTAATTGAGGGACAAGAACAAATTGAATTACTTATAAATTCAGAGAGTGGTGAAATTTTAGAGTGCAAACTCCCACCACTTATTACACTAAAAGTTACATATACCGAACCTGGTTATAGAGGAGATACAGTTAACAGGGCACTTAAAGATGCGACTCTTGAAACTGGTTATAATATAAAAGTTCCTCTATTTATTAATATTAATGATTTTATTAAAGTGGACACAAGAACAAAATCTTACGTAGAGAGAGTTAATAAGTAACATTAAACTTTGCTGTTTTTTAAAGTAAATTTTATACATTTGTTGGCATTAAAGTCCAACTTAAGATAAAATCAGGAAGAAAGATAACCAATTATTGCAGCCTATTTTAGGGATGGTTTCCTCTTATGCTAAGGAATCAAGTACTTATAAGACGATATACCAATATTGAGTAATACTCAGAAAATGAAACTCTCGAAAACCCTGAAAATAATTTCACTTTTATTAACCTTTTTTTAGTAAATTAAAACAACTTATCTACAAAAACTATTTTAGGTTGTGTAGTTCTTGCTTACTTTTATTTTTTTTTCGGAAGAAATTGATTCCAGTGTTAAAGAAAGGAGTTATTTTGCAGTTGGTATTTATTATTTTTTTGATTTCCCTTTTTATCTATGTTTGAAACTATATAAGCAGCCTAAAGATTTTTATTTAGATCAATTTATTGAAAGTCTAAAATCTAATACTGGTTTTTTAATATTGATAATATTATTGCATTTTGTTATATTAGGTATTGTTAGCTATATTTCTAATTATACTGATTGGTGTGAACACACTCTTTAGGGTCTTTTGGCATTCTTTGTTGTGGAAGGCATTGTATCTTTTATAGTTAATGGTACTTCTTCATTGGATATTTATTTTTTTAGATACGAACAACAAGAATATATTTTAGATTTAGATAATATCATCCACAAATCAATACACTAAGACAACTTAATCCCAAAAGACAAACTAGAGCAACAACCTAGTTTTACTCAATTAGCTTAAAGTAAGTTTTATTAGTTAGCTTGTTAATCTTTGGACTTTTTTACTAAAAACCGAGTACAAAACTAAATCTAAAAGATAGTTAACTACTCTAAGCTAAAGTTCTGTAGGCTTAAGAGGGGAGATGAGCTCCCTTCTTTTTTGACTATTGCCCATCTCGGATGCAAGTTATGGGAAGGCTTCTTACTTATTAAGTTGGCTACAGATCCACCACTGAGATGATAATACTCCTATTAGCACTCAACTTCGTTTACATATAAAGTTTAGTATTAATTTTTATTGTCAGAGTCTAATAAACCCATTAAATATTCTTATCGTAAATTATATCTTAACTCCACAATTAGTAGGTAAAATATAGTCTGATTTTTACGATTACCTGCGCTGGAGAGTGAATACTTAGCACATTCCCAGAGGTTTATAATGAATTAACATAGTTAAAGATTGTTTTGATTTTTTGCCCTATAAGTGCTATGAGCCTCTTTGGAATGCCACCCCCTTATCTCTTCCTCGCTTTATTTAAGCCTACTTTGGCTCTTGCTTTATTTTTTAACCATTATTGGGTTTCTTTGCCTTTGGTCTTTTTGTTATTTATTTTGTTTTTAAGTCCTCAAAGACAAGAACCTTTGTTTTTTTATTGTCAACCATCTTAGGGATTGTTTGTTGACAAAAACTTTCCCATATATTTGCTATACTTCTTTGATTTATAAAGAATGTCTTTACTTTGTTTTAAATATTTCTTTATTACATTTTTTTGACTTATAAGTTTTTTTGAAACCCTCTTAGGAGAGGTTCTAAAATAGTTTTGTTATTTTTTTCTCTTCCTTACGAACGAAGGTCGAAAGAGCCTTCACTTTTTAGAACAGTGGAGGGGTATTTTTATCTCATGCACCGATGGTATATTTTTCAATAGTAGCTTTTATTTTGGGTTTTTAATGCTAGTTGTTGCTTAGTAGCTCTGTTGTTGTTTATTTTGAGTTTGACTTTCATAACAAAAATAAACTTTATTTTATTATGCCTTTCTTTATGTAAATAGAGCTAAGTGTCCTGTTAGTGATTATTTTTAACACTTACTTATCCTGTATTATTTATATTTTACAACTTAATAAAAAGTCGTATTACCCCATCCCTTTATTTAATAAACGAAAAATAGTTACCAGAGTTAAATGAATTTCTTGAATCGTCTTTTCTTTTTTATTGGGTTGAGGACAACGTTTTTTAAAAAAGTTTTGCTAAGTACTATACCACTTAGAAATGGAATTACTTTGGTGAAATGCTCAGGGGAGTCATAGAACCAAAGTGTTTCTTCTTTTTTTATATTTGGAGTATTTTTGAAGAAAAACAAGTTATTTACTTAACCTCAGATAAAATACCTACCTTCTCATCTATGTTTTTTGCATTCCAAATATAGGGGACTTAAACCCATCTACAGAGCTTAATATTTTTTTTGCAGAATTGAGTGGAGTGAAAATTTTGGTAATGTGATGGGTAGGCAATGAGAGATTAAGTTTTTTATGTAATGTAGTTGGCATTAGGTTTCTTCACTTTGATAAGGTCTTTTTTATTTAGTAGGCCAAACAAGTGATTTAGAAGGGAAAGATCCTGATCTAAGATTCCTTAAATTAGATGGAAAATATAGACATTGTACATATTTATATCTAGAGATAAGCTACATTAGAGAAGTCTCAGGTTATTTTCTCCAGAGTTTTTTGTCGAGTCTTTTTTGTTAAAAGAGTTTTGTGATTAACATCTTCAATCAATTTTTCCACGCTCTATAATTATAATTTTATCCAACATTGAGTAATGTAGAAAGTTTGTGAGCAATAAAAATTAGCTATAAAAGTTTTTATGACTTAAAAGGTTTAAGTATATATATCCATTATTATCATACTGTATGTATATACTTAATACTATTTTTCTTGAAGCCATCAATATTACAATAAATAATGTGTTAAAGAAGAAAGCCTAGAAGTTTCTGAAAAAGTAGAAGGCTTATTGATAAAAATTAATAGTGAGTTTGGTAGAATGGAGAGCATTTTTTTGAGCTAAATTTTACAAGTAGCTATTATATATGCTATTTGTTGATCTTTTTTTAATAAGATAACTTATTTATTTCTTTCGATAAAGAAATCAGGTAAGATGTTTTGTGTTATTCTTTATGAAGTATAATATTTTATAGAGAGTATTATTTAGGCTTACCAAAAGTACAGGGCTGGGTTATTAGATGTTTTTGATGAATTTAGTTTACTCAAGTTAACTTTCGCTGTTATGTTCTATTAACCCCAGAGTTGGGGTATAAAATACTAAAAACACCAAATAAGAATGATCGCAGATTAAATCAATGGAAGCTATTCATACTATAACTTCGTAGATAAAGCAATAGATATCTACTGTTTAAAACAACGAATTTTTATTAAAACACCTTAGTAATCTTCAAGCTGAAACTTTACTTTAAATAGCAAGAATACAGCTTATGTAAAGGAAGTATAATAAAAAGATTTAAAAGAGCAGAAGTACTAAACCCATCTCTTACGGAACCCCACCGGATTGGCTCAAAAGAACTTAAAAAAACCCTTGGAATTATCACACAAAACATAAGTAAACTATAAGATATGTAAACTATCCCCCTAAAGATCCAACAGTACAGTGAGTCTATACTTTCTGACAAATAATAGAAAATAACATTATCTATTAACCCAGAAACTAAAAAGTGTAGGACTATTCCAAGGTTGCCACTACCAATACTTGCTACTTTATTAGTAGAGTTCGTAATATACTCTGCAATATTATAAAGTGATAAAGTTGGAATCCAAGTAAAAATAATCCTATAAGAATCATTTTTAATTTGAGATAAAAGTGATTTCTCAATTATTTCATCTTCATTATTATGCATTTCGTCCTTATTAAGATGAGTCATTAGTTGAAGCATTTGCAGTGCAGGATATTAAGAAAATAATAGCAAATATATTTTTCTTAATAAATATAAAAAGCTTCTTTAATGAATAATAGGTCATGATAAGCTAGTTAATTATGAGATTTGGATTTAAACACAAGGATAATAATTTCTCTCATAATATAATTAATCTAGATGTTAAGTGAAATACATACTCTACATTTAGCTATGTTTCATGTTAAGGTTAATATCATATAACCCAAAACATACTATTTATTGCTTTTAGGCTTCTTTTATTGATATATAAAAAAGATAATAATTATGCATATCCAATTGGATAGCCCTATCACATGTTTGTCTAACTTATTAACCAACACATTTTTTTTCAGTAAAAGCTATACTACAACCCAGAGGAGTTGATTCACTGTAAAAATAAGCCATATCTATTATTCAGCTTTTTTGATATACCATATATCCTCTAATAGATCAAAAAATACTCCTTTTATAGCATTGATTAAAATTGTTTTATAACTATAGCCTCAACAAAAAATAATTAACTATACAAAAAAATCTATTAGTCAAGCCACAAGCTAGATTATTACTTCTCATAGTAACAAAAAAATAATATACAAAAGTTTAAGTCTCAAAATCACAACCACTTTCAAGATAAATAGTGTAGTTGCTTTAACTGTTTGGATTAAGTACGATAGTTTCACTTGTAGGTAATACTCTATTACCGATACCTATTTTTTATATACGTTATGTTCAATCTGCTATAAAATTAACTAAACTTTATGTTACAGAAGTTGTAAAAAATGGATGGTCATTTTGTGTAGTGTTGGTCAACCAAATAGATAAGAAGCCTTGATATGTGAGTTGCTTGAGGTGTCAAAAAAAATCAGCAAAGTATTTTAACCAACTACTCTATGTTTAGAGCTATATTACTTATACTTGTGTTTTTAACAAATAGAACCTCTATGAGAAAAGTACTTAAATATAGCTTAGTATCAATTGTTCCTTTATTTATAGGTATTTTTCTTTTAAAAAACAATTATTTTTTTTCTAGAAAAAGTCTAGATTCATTCTATAGTTACAATGAATTTATTTGGGATGGGAAAACTTATAGTTCTCCACTATATATAGAAAAGTGGCAAGCGGAAGAAGATATAAATAGGCTAGTTTATACCTTGGAGAAAGCTTATATAGGAGGTGACTTTTTGGATGATGAGGTAAAAAATGCAGTTCAAAGCCTAAAAAAGATTCCATTAAATAACTCAATAGAAGTATCCATATTTTATGAATACATATCGAAAGTTTTTGATAATATTTCTGATTTGCATGCAAATGCTACTTTTGATGCTGTTTGTAATATAAAAAACCAGAGGTATTCTAATAATAAAAATGTAGGCCATCTACCTTGGTTAGTTAGTTTAGAAAAAGTAGATAATGATACTTCTGTTCTTTTAATTGCAATTACTAGGTTTTTAGATCCATCAAGTCATTTATGGGATGGGTTTCTTAGTAGTGTAGAAGAAAAACTACCCGCAGCGTCAGGTGTAATATTAGACTTAAGGGGGAATAGTGGAGGGAATGATTGTATGGGAAGAAAGTTAGCTGATCTTTTATATGGCAGTAGCGAATGGTCGTGGCATGTTTCTAAAATCTTATTTAACAATAAATCAATAACATTGATAATGCATGCAAATAAAATAAAAGAGTTAATTGAGTGTATGAAAAAAACTGAAGCAAATACAGATAATCTTCAAAAATATTACGATAATCTAGTCTCCCAAGCCATTGAGGTAGGTGAGCAAAAAAGTTCAAAGAAATATATAGAAAGAGAGTTTAGCAGATCTACAATTAATATTGAACATATTCCTAAAAAACCTATTTTTATTCTTATGGATATGAATTGTGGATCTTCTGGAGAAAATATGATAGATTTTCTGGAGGATCATCCTTACGCTCTAAAGATTGGAGAGAATAGTGCTGGTGCTATTCATTTTGGCAATGTAGGATTTTTCCTACTGCCCTACTCAAAAATTAAAATCTCCTTAGGGAGTCAATTTAAGCTCTATGACGATATGAGAATATTAGAGGGAAAGGGAATAGCTCCTGATTATTTTATAACTAGCATAGAAGCTTATGAGTTTGTTTTAGATAATTTCCTAACACTTGCTGAATAAAATTGTTTAATTATTTATAAGTTCCAAAGTTTTAAATTATAGTGTAATTAGAGACTTTGAACATATCCCCTCCAGTACTTAGTTTAGCTTTTTAATATTTCAACAAATAGCAAAGGCTCTTAAATCTAGGGAATTTCTAAACAACCTTTGGATTGATTTGTAGTTTAGTTTTTCTATTTTCATCTACCTTATATCTTTTTTATCTTCTTATATCTACTAGAGTATCTCATTTATTAACATACAATGGAGCTGCGATATGTTGCTGTCTTCCTTCTGTGGAACTTCTCTCACAAAAGTCTCTAAGAGTTGATTTTTCCATATTCTTAGAGATTAGTTTTTAAGTATAAGTTAATTTAATATTTAACTTTTTTGTATTAGAGATAAATTATCCTAGAGAGGTCTCATGTTGTTTTTCCCAAAGTTCTTCGTAGCGACCTTTTTTTGCTAAAAGAGTTTTGTGATTGCCATCTTCAATAATTTTTCCACCCTCTACCACTATAATTCTATCCAGCCTTAGTAATGTAGAGAGTTTGTGAGCAATAATAATAGCTGTTTTTCCACTGATGAGATTCATAGTAGCATTCATAACTTGCTTCTCTGATATTGCATCAAGCTGTGCAGTTGCCTCATCCATAAGGAGTATGGGAGCATTTTTTAGTATCACTCTAGCTATTGCTACTCTTTGTGCTTCTCCACCAGAAATCATACCTGAAGCAGAGCCAACATTTGTATTATAGCCATCAGGTTTTGAAATAATAAAGTCATGTGCATAGGCTTTTCTAGCGGCATTAAAAATTTCATCCTTAGTAGCTCCACTTTTTCCAAACTCTATATTATCAATAATTGAATTATTTGTAAGACTTACTTCTTGAGTAAGGACTCCTATTTGCTTAAACAGAGACTTTTGAGTCACATCATTGATATTGATTCCATTTATTAAAATTTTTCCTGAATCTACCTTATAAAGACGTAGTAATAGTTGAATCAGGGTTGATTTGCCCTCTCCAGAAGCTCCAACAATACCGATACTTTGTCCTTCTGGAATAGTTAGGGAGAAGTTTTCCCAAACAGGAGTTTTCACAACACCATAATTAAAAGTCACATTTTCAAATTTTATCTCTCCATTGCCAACGCAAAGAGGATGTGCCGAAGGCACATCCTCTTTGCGTTGGGGAGCCTCTAGCACCTTAAGCGCAACTTTTGTCTCCTCTATATATCTGGAAAAATCATTAAATAAAGGTATATTCCAACTTATATTTTTACGTAAATATTCATTTATTGTTAATACTACAACAAAGTCTCCTATTGTAATATTGCCATAAATAGTGCCGTAAAGTAAGAAAGCTAAATTTCCAATGTTTATTAATAATTGTAATACTCCTATTGCAGTTGAGCGCTTGATGGTAGTTTTTGCTAAGCTAGATTCTCTTAAATATAGTTTTGAGATACTTTCTTGATGCTCTTCTTGTGCAAGGCTTTCCCTAGAAAATAGCTTGATGGACAAGATATTACTAAATATATCCACAATTTCTGAAGATATTGTGGCTTTTTGTTTTGTGTATAGACTAGATTGCAGGGAGAATTTTTTGTTAAACATAGCGACAATTGCAAATATCCCAACAGCCATAGATAAAAATAATAGTACATAAACTCCTCCAATAGGAGCTAGGGCATAGCAGGAAAAAGATAAATTGCAAAAAACTAATAACCACTTCAATATCCCTTCTAAAATTAGTGGCAAATTATCAGTTAAGTTTGTTAGATGGTTGGAGAGAATCCCTGAATGATTTTTTTGATGGAAAAGATAGCTTTTCCCCAAGGTTTTATCAACATATTTAGAGATTGTTTGGTAGCGTAGCTTTGGAACTAGTTTTTTTCTAAAAAAGAAATGAAATACTACCCATAATATTGACTCAACTCCAAGAACTATTGAATAGTAAAATATAAGAGAGCCTAGCTTATGGTGGTCTTTTCCTTGAGATAGGATTATAATTTCTCTAATAATTTTTGCTCTATAAATAGAGACCGATCCAACAAAAACAAAGCAAAAAGCTGACAATAAAAAATATGGCCAAAGAGATTTTAAAGACTTTTTTATAAAAGAGCTTATTGAAGTGGTTCTAGAAGTATGCTTGTAGGATAAATGCATATAAAAAATAATTTTAATTAAGAGTAATAAATAATTGCAAAAAAATAGATTAAATAGCTACTTGAGTATTCCAAAGTTGATTATAATAACCTTTTTTTGATAAAAGAGATTGATGAGTTCCCTCTTCTACAATTTTTCCTTTTTTCATTACAACAATTCTGTCCAAGTCTTTTAGAGTACTTAGGCGATGTGCAATAATTATTGCAGTTTTATCTTTTGCAAATTTTTTTATATATTCTGTGATATAAGATTCGCTATCTACATCAAGCTGTGCTGTTGCCTCATCCATAAGGAGTATGGGAGCATTCTTTAAAATAACTCTTGCTAGTACAATTCTTTGCCTCTCTCCACCAGAGAGCTTATCACCACCAGGCCCTACAATTGTATTGTATTTATTTGTTTTTTGTATGATGAAGTCATGTGCAAAGGCCATTTTTGCTGCTTTTTCAACATCACTATCACTTGCCCCCAGGTGGCCATATCTAATATTGTAGGCAATGCTTTTATTAAATAGGATTGCTTTTTGGCTTAATACTCCAATTTGGCTCCGTAAGCAACCTATAGATAGATTACTTATATCTTTTTTGTCAATTAGAATCTTGCCAGAGTCAACCTTATATAGCGAAAGTAAAAGATGGAAAAGAGTAGACTTCCCACTCCCAGAGTCACCTGCAATTCCAATTTTTTGTTTAGCTGGAATATTAAGAGTAAAACTAGATATTGTTTTATCACTTACTTCTTGTTTTATTGGGTAGTTGAATGTAATATTATCAAAATTAATTTCACATCCGACATCAGTTAAAGGTTTTTTAATATAATTAACTTCTTTATTTTTGACATATTTATCCATTTGGCTTGGTAGAGCAGAGAGTATTTGTCTGATTTCTCCAATATAGTTGGTCATTTTACCAATATTTCTTGCGTTCCACCACATATAACCTGTAAAATCCATTAATAGCTTAAGTATTAGGGCAAAGTCACCTACCGACACTGCTCCTTTTTTCCAATCTATAAAAATAATCCACATGCTACCACAACCAACAGCCAAAAACAAAATAGAAAGAGTAAAGTGTTGTAATATTGTCCAGCTACGCAAAGAATTTTCCATTTGTTCGCTTTTTTTAAATAGCTTATCACTTTGGTTGAGAGAAAAACTTTTTTGGTTAAAAAGCTTTATTGTTAAAATATTAGAAAAAAACCCAACAACACGACCAACTCCTTTTGCCCTAAGCTTTGCGTGAGCTTTTATTTTTATCATAATTTTTGGGCTGAGATTCATTACAATTAATATAAATCCAAAAAAGAAAAAACCCATCAAATAAAGTAATTTTAAATGAATTTGAGACAATAGATATAGAGAAAAGAATAAGAAAGAAAATAGTCCAAAAAAATCAAGAGAAACCTTTAATACTAATGGTAGGTATTTAGTTAGAGTTATAATATTGTGCGATATTTTACCTGCTTCATTATTTATATAAAACTCATAATCTTGGTTAAGGGAGTTTTTTATTTCATCAGTTAAAATATTTTTCTTAATGGGGGGTATAATTTTTAAATCAATAATATACTCATGAACTATATTAATAATACGAAAAGAGATTAGAATAGAAGAAAATATTGCTACTGGTTTAACAATAATACTTGAAATCTCAGCACTAGAGTTATTAGATATCAAGTTTATAAATACTTTGATATTATAAGCACTGTAGGTCATTAGCAACCCATCTATTAATTCTATTATAATAAGAACTCCTATAAGTTTATAAAATGGTTTAAAGCAATGACTTATATAAGAAAAAGCAGAGCGTTCTGTATTTATCGTTGACATATATTATTTATTGATTAGTGGCACAAGCACCATTGACCTACAAAGATAATATTGTCAATAGATATTTCCTACCATAGATTATTGTATAATTGGCTTGTTTAGAAAATTCTTACATTTACGAAGAGTTATTTCTAAACAGATCTGACTAATTTGCTTAAATAGTGCTTTTTATAATGACTTATCATAGCTTTCCCAAAAGAATAAACTATTATTGTGTCCAGCCTGAGTGTGGAGTGCTGTGAAATATTTTTACTAAAGTTAAACAAAAATTATGAATTCAAAAAAAGTTCTTTTAAGTCTATCTCTTCCTTTTTATCTCTTTAATTTAAGTGCTAGTTACTACTCTAACTCCAATAGCAATACCAATCCCGCCTCAGAAGAAATATGTAACAATTATAAAAACGATAAAAATATAAATCCAAAAGATTTTATTGAAAATTTAGAAGAGCATTTTGGAGATGCATTAAAGAAAATAGAAGAATTAGGAATTGATACAAAGAGAACAAGAAAGGATAAAGAATTTGAATTCATTAATGATAAATTTATTCATGCATGGATTACTATTGATGAAAAAAATAGCGGGGCCATTAAAACCCCTCGATATCAACAATTAAATAAAAAACAAAAAACCTTGCTTAAACTTTATCGAAAAAATATTACTAAGATTTTTGTAAAAAACCTGGATTATGCCAAAACTGAAGAGTTTAATCGAATGATGATGTATAATAGTCTTCTATATGGGAAAGCGTCTATGTTTTATGACCGCCAGTGCTTATTACCCAATAAAGAAAAGGAAATTTCTGGCAATGATTATTTTCTACTTCTATTTATCTCTAGCTTCTTAGAAGTTTTATTAAAAAGTAACACCCAAGGTTTTCTTCTAAAAGACAAATTTATAGATGAGGTCATCAACAATATTATAATTATAGAAGTAAAAATTGGTAAAATAAAAAAATTCTTCAAAAAAATCTTATCTAATACTGATAAAAAATATAAAAAAGATTTCTTATCAGGACTTAGTAGTTATTTAGGTGTAGAAGTAGATTTATCATCAATTTCAAATATATATTTATATTCCAAAAAAGAAGTTTTATCTAAAGAAGAAGAAGATATTTTCAATGCTTGTTTAAAGTATATAGATGTTGAAACTAATAAAGAAAGTGAAGAGATAGAAGAGATAGTATCTGCTTGTAATAGAAAAAATCTTAAAGAAGATATTCGCAATAGGCTTGAAAAATTAAATGCATCAAGAAAAAGCAAACTTTTGCTAAATTATAAGTTTGATATTGTTAAGACTTTATTTTCTAATTCGAAAGTAATAAAAGATTATAGGCAAAGAAAGAAAAAATTGGTCGAATATAAAGACGCTTTGAATTTAATATGTTGCGAATATATATGTAGTGAGGAGGAAGGATCATGCCAAAAAAGTCTCCATTTTCATAAATTTAAGGAATACTTATACGAAGCTTTTTCCTATTATGAATCTTGTGGAATCCCTTTAAAAGAATATATTATTTTAAATTTCTATTTTCTTAAAAAGAAAAGCGTTGATGATTATTGTTTAATGGAAGCAACAAAAAGCCTTTTAAATAAAAAGTTTAATTTAAAAGAGGAACATCAAAAAAATAAATATATATTTAAAACCATTATTGATTTTTTTACCACAAAAGCAGCGTTTTTTCCTGAAGAGACAAATGAGATTATTAAATATCTACTAGAATTTAAGTATGCAAAAAAAAATGATTATGATAAGAAAATTCTAGCAGAAGAGATGAATTCTTTAGAAAGTGAGGGGTCATTACTTGTTGATTACTACTTAAATAACCCAAAAGAATTATATGAAGAGTCTGTTAAGCTCAATTGTATTTTAAATATAATAACTAGTAAAATCTCTATTACTAGTTATAAAAAAAATCAGTCAATTATATCTACTAAAAAACACTATTTAAAATTAAAAAAAAGCAAAAAATATTTGTCTTTAATTAAATTCTTAGATAGAAGAGGGAAATTAGCATATAGTTTTTTTTGTAACCCTAGTCATAATTATATCGCCAAAGAGCAAATTGCTGAGTTGCTTGTAGAAGCAATTAAAAATAAGTTTCCAAAAAAGGGTGAATCAAAAGACAGTGCTTCACTTCTAAGTATTTTTTCGCCTGTTCGTGATCAAAAATTTGATGGGGATATAGATTATAACTTTGGCTTTCTAATAGATTGCTCCAATATAAAACCTAACCCAAAAGATGGTGAATTAAAGTCACTTTATTTTGACGACTACGAGAATTATACAAAATTAATGCTTGACTCAAAATTGATAGAAAGAGCATACACAATTAAAAAAAAAAATAATTTATCTAATAAGAGAGTAATCTGTATTTTAAAACATAGTTATGATGAAAAGATTTTTTTAATAAAAAATAAAGGAGTTAATAGTTGGAATAGTGTAGATGAGGATGGTAAGATACAAGAAAAATTATTTATAAATCCATTTAAAGGAAGTAACAAAAGGGCATTTTTTTCTTTTTCTGGAGAAAATAAGTTACAAAAAAAATGTGATGTTAATACAAATATACATGTTGTAATGCATAGTAGCACTGAGGTGGAACATACATTTGGGTGCGATAAAATAATAGTTACTAATACAGTCGCGGAGAATCTTCTTAGTCTATTTTATTTTAACCCACAAGTTGATAATAGAAATTCCTTTAATCCAATCTTAAGAGTAGATGAAAATCAGGTAATTAAATATTTGCTACAAGTACAAAACTATTTTAAACAAAATAAAATAAGAAATATCCCTATTATTGAATATAATCAACAAGAAGATACCTTCAATGAAATTTGCAGCCTATAATTATAAAAATCGCCTTTAACTCAATCTAGATAGAAAATAACATTAATTTTTTAAGAAGTGCTTTAATTTTTATATGTGTTATATCGATAGTTGATTAGTGAGTAATAACTTTGCTCGTAAAACGTAAAATTAAATTATGATTAAAAATTACAATCGAAAAGTAGCTCTATATTTTTGTACTTATAGCTTTTTTTTAAGTTCATCAACAATATCTTCAACGAATAAAAAATCCAATAATAATGAAGTATCTCAAATAGAAGAAAAACAAAAAACCAAAGTAAAAGAAAAGTATAACCTATTGATTCAACTTAAGAGGGATTTTTATAGAGCAGTTAGGATTTTGGGTGAAAAAACAATTTTTTGGTTAGCAATCTTTGGATATTTAAAATGGTATGGAGGTTTGATTGGCTATGATTTTTTTAAAATGATAATCCTTTTCCTATTTGTAGATTTTTTTATAATTCTTATTGACAACCTTGTTTATTATTTACTCTTAGATTATTTAGAAGAAAAACCCATAGGCGTTTTATTTCTTAGGTTATTGGCATCTGTTGTTACTGCTGCATACTTTTCTACTATGATATATTTAACTTTTGGAACAATGCCTATGAAATATACTGTACCTGTCACTGGTACTATAGCAGAAACAACAGATGCTTTTTGGGTGTCCTTCTTTTTTCGTAACTACCTAACGTTTCTTATAGTATCATTGTAACTAAGTAGTGTTTCTAATAATATCTTTTATCTATAAAAAAATCGTGATTGGGAAAAAGAGCTACAAAATATCTCAAATGCTAAAGTTTAACCAGTAAGAATAATAGATAACGCTAGTGATTAAAGAGTTATTTACTAATTTTAGCTGAAATTTTGAATAAAAATGCTAACTTTACAAGTAAATAACATACCTTTTACTCCAAATAAATTTATAAAAATAAAATGGTTGATTCATCTAAACAAAAAGAACTAAAAGAGCTTTTAAAGCAAGCACTAGCAGAAGCCTCAACAGTAGAGGAAAAAAAAGAAATTCTAAGGTTTGCTAAATCTATTGCAGACGCACAAAAAGCAACGTCTGAAAAAAAGAAGGACTAAGATTCTCAAATACCTAAATTCTGGGCTACATAAGGTCTATATTTGGCTTCGCTTTTTAGATCATAGCCTAATCAAATAGATGGGGTAGAGTATATTTTTAATGTTAAGAATATCAATGCTTGATATTCTTAACAAAGCGATACTTAGCAACACTCTTAAATAACTGCTAATTATTAGCAGTTCTCTTAGATTAGATTAAAGTTTAAAAAATCAATGAATTTACAATTAGACTTTTTAAGTTAGCCTAAATATTAAGTTAATGGTTAGGTGAAATGTATAATTCCAGTTTTTAAAAATAAGGTATAGCGAACGTAGTGAACAAACTCTCTTATTTAATATAGTCTATATATATAAGGTAACAATTATTTTATCTTGAGTTACCTAATTGTTGCTATAAAAACGAGAGGAATTTGTAGAAATGAGATAATGATTATTAACTTTGCTTTATTAATTTTAGAAAAAATAAAACTAAATGTCAGATTTTCAACAAATACGTGCAAAAAAAAGACTGGGGCAGCACTTTCTAAATGATCCCAACATAGCAAAAAAAATAGTCTCTAAGTTAGACAACAAATATAATCATAAAGCTATAATAGAGGTTGGCCCAGGTAGTGGTGCATTGACACGTTATTTGATTGATTACAAAAAAGAACCATTGTACCTAATAGAGATTGACACTGAGTTGGCCAGTTGCTTAAAGAAAGCCTACCCATCACTTAGAGATCGTTTAATCATAGCAGATTTTTTAAAGTTTAACTTATCAAATGTATGTTTGGGTTCAATTGGGATTATAGGTAACTTCCCTTATAATATATCTTCGCAAATTTTTTTTAAAATACTTTCATCGCGCAACCAAGTAAATGAGGTTGTTTGTATGATACAAAAAGAGGTAGCAGATCGTATTGCTGCAAAACCATCTAATAAAACCTATGGTATTCTGAGTGTTTTACTTCAAGCTTTTTACAATATATCATATTGCTTTGTAGTGTCACCTTCTGCCTTTTGTCCAAAACCAAAGGTTTACTCTGCGGTAATCAAGCTGGAACGTAACTCCTTAGAAAACTTGGACTGTGATGAAAAACTTTTTTTTAAGGTAGTAAAAGCAGGATTTGGGCAACGTCGTAAGATGTTAGGTAACTCACTTGGTGTACTTAATATTTCACTAGAAGACATACCAAAAGCAGTGCTTAGAAAGCGCGCCGAAGAATTGAGCGTAGATGACTTTGTGCTAATAACAAAAGAACTCTCAAATAGCTTAGCCTTGAAATCGGCCTAACAAAACTTTTCCTGCGTTATAGAAATAATTAAAATAAAGTTAGTACATTTGTGTGTGTTTTAAAGCTAACTCAACAGAATTTTTACTTCTTGTGTAACTTTAAAATCAGATTATTTCTTTTATTATTATCAATTATGTTTAAATTAAAAAATGTTCGTTGTAACTCTACTATTTTATTTATTGCTTTATTTTCAAGCTCATCAATAATGGCTTCATCAGAGAAATCTATAAATGAAGAAACTACAGAAACCCTAGAAGGTTCAAATCAAGCAGAAAGCTTATGGGGGGAAATGAAGGATGACTTACCTAGATTTAAGAAATTTTTTTTTCATAAAGCTATTACAAGCATAGTTTTTGGGGTTATATTTGCTATAGCTTTTAAGCATAATTACAAAAGCTTTACTGATTCTGCAACATATGTATTAAAAATGTTAGGGTTAATTTCTTTTGTGTATATTATAAATGATTTCTTTTCTTTTTTGCTAGACAATTTAGCTTTTTATTTTACATCAAATAATACAAAACTTTGTTGGACTTCTAGAGCATTGTGTTTTGTGTCCTCACATCTTTTTTGTTGGCAGGTTGCGAATGTTGTTGACAGTATATATGTATACAAAGGCTTTTTTAGTCAGATCAGTGGTGTTGTAGAGTCCTCTATTGCTATGCTTATCTGTAATGCTGTTATTCATTTGGGCATTGCTGGTTATACTTATTATACAAGCCTTAAGATTGATTTTGACTCGGAAGAGGATAATAATGAATAATTATTTAGCGAGAATAAAGTAGGGTTATAATAATAACCCATAAGAAATTTATATAAATTTCTTATTCCTCCAAGCCAAAATTGTAGCGTTATCTTATAATGGTTTCTATTAGAATGATATTGTTTTTTTAAAAATACTTTCGTCACGCAGTCAAGTAAATGAGGTTGTCCTTGACAATGAAACCCCTGTCGACAAAAACATCGATCTATTTGAGGAAAATCCCTAATATTAAAGCTACTGAAAAAACTATTAAGTTTCTAAAGGCTGCTCTGATGTATTTATATGCAAAAAGAGGAGCTGATCGGATAGCAGCAAAACCTCTTACCCATCTATGGCATTCTAAGTGTTTTACTTCAAGTTTTTTAAAATAGATCATATTGCTTTGTAGTGCCACCTTAAGTCTTTTTTTCCAAAAACCAAGGGTTACTCTTCAATAATCAAGCTGGCGTGTAACTCCTTAGAAAACTTTGAATGTGATGAAAAAGGTAGTAAAAGCAGAATTTGTAGAGCATCGTAAGATATTTAGATAACTCATTTGGTGTACTTAATATTTCACTAGAAAACATTCCCAAGACTCTACTTCAAAAGCGTACCGAAGAATTAAGCGTAGATGACTTTGTACTAAAAATCTTTAAAGTAACTTAGTTTTAAAGTTAACCATAAAAAAACAGATAATAGATTTCTCTATTTTTCAGAGATCTTAAGTATGATTTTAAAAAGTAAAATAATCATATAAGATTACTCTTTTTATATGCTTAAATATAGTTTATAGTTTGATTTTAATTAGAATAAATGAATTATGCTAAAAAAGAGCAGATAAAAGATGATATTAATGAATTAGTTATGTTAATAAAAAAGTTATTGAAATCTAAAAATCCAAGTGACGCATTAAGCCAACTAGTTGAGCATCTTAAATTATGATTTTTGCTACTATAAAATAATAGACAAGAAGATAAGCATAATATTTCTTAATATATTAATATAGTTAATTTGCATCTAGCTTTTTATTTTTAAGCAAATAAATAAAGAGAAAAATATTTAGCTTACAAGAATATTTTTTTTAAAAAGGCATTTCAATGACTAGATTTTTAGAAAAAAAAGATAAAAAATTGTGCATAATTATGCTAAGTATGGATGGATATAGTTATCTAGATTTGATACAAAGAAAAGAAGGTGAAAAGGTTACTAAACATTTTAAAAATGGTAGTTACACAGTGAAAGATATTATTGAGTATATTTGGTGGATAATAAGAAATACTTACTGCTTGAAAAGCCAGTACTCTTTTTTTATTCAATCTCTTATTTAAAAATAGCCATTAAAAACATAGAAGAACTAAGAGGGATTAAGTAATTAAAAAATATTATATTGGGTGTGAAACTTTTTTTTAGGGGGATTATTCCACCTTTTTTATTTCTCATGTAAAGGTTTGTGCAGTGAGCAAGGTTCCCCTTAACCCAATTAATACCACCAGTAGAAGTAAAAAAACAATAATTGATTTTTTTAAGCGAACGAATGTACGGAGCTGCTTCAAGCTAATGAAATTGGCTTGTTTGAAAGCTTGCTTGTAAAGGAATAGTGTATTTAAGTATATACTAAACTTATATATCAGTTTTTAATGAAGCGTGGAAAGTGGCGAACTTTAGAGTTATTCTGCTGCGCTAATCCCCTTAGCATCTGTTCTTGGTTCTAAGATGTAATGATATGGATAACCCCATACTGTTAATGCTAACAAAAAAACAGCTACTAGAAACCAGAATGCTCTTTTTATATATAGGTACATTCGAGCAGTCTTTAGGAGTCTAATGATTTCCTTGGTAGCTTCATCGTTAGGGTTATATATGAGCATCTCATTAGCTAGGTCTAAAGCAGTTTTGCCATCAAAGGGTTTGTATCGACCATTAGCTTCAATTGTAATGTCAGCTCCACGGTTTAACAGTAATTTTGCGGTGTCATATTGGCGTTCTTGTATTGCGTTCATTAAAGCTGTGCGCCTCCAAATGTCTATGGCATTAATGTCAGCTCCTTTTTCAAGTAAGAACTCAATTATGTCTTTGTTTCCATAAAATGCTGCGTTTATTAGGATTGTTTTTTTACTTTTTGGGTTAGCGTATTTGATGATATTTCCATCGGAATTTATTTTATCTTTTATTTGGTTTGTGAGAGTGCTTATTTTGTTTTTAAAGGATTGTTGGTCGCATTGTGGGTTTTTTATAAGGCTCTCGTTAATGACTATTAAACTAAATAATTGATTAATTAGAGCTACACTCTCTTGAGTGCTAGTAGGTAGAGTTGTTGTGGTTGCACTTAAGTATGATGCTGATGCTAAAAGCAACAATGCAGCTGTTTTTATTTTTGTATAGTTCATTTTATAAGGATAATAGATAATATGCTGAAATCTTTATGGGGTTAGTGTGGTTTGGTGGGTTTATTATTTACAGCAGGGTGATTTATCAAAAAACTAAGATAATTAGTTTCCCCTAATTATAAAATTAAGAATGCACGTCTTTCAAGTAATTTTAGGTGTATTTAGTATATATTCAAAAGTACACTAAATGCATTCTATATATATTTAAATGCATCCTAAATGAAATAGTAGCGAATTCAAATGGTGGCTGCGGGTAAAAGCACTTTGATGCTTTGTTTATCTGATGTGCTTGTGGATGTGCAAATAGTTGACACTGACCCACAAGGAACCTTAACAAGTAATTCCAAATTCACAAATAGAAATACCTCAATAGAAGAAAGTGATGCAAAGGCAAAATATATAATCTATGACACTCCGCCCTACCACAGCGAAGAATATAAAAGTTTTTTTTGTAGTGTAGATTTGGTGATAATGCTAATTAAGTTAGGTTAGGGCACGCAGAATTATTGGCTGCAAAAACTGTCATAGATGACCTGCGTAGCTTAAGCATGCAAGCAAAAAGTGTTCAATTTAATGAAGTGAGAAAGCCTCGCAGCCGTACTTATAGTGAGCTTAAGCGGCTTTTTTTTAATAACTACCAAGATGAAGAAAGCAAAGACTGAACTTTCAAATTTATTAGGCTATAGAAGAATTTTAAGTGAACCCATTACAGGTAAGGCGAAAGAAGAAATAATATCCTTAATCAAAGAACTAAGTATTTAGTATCTGTTTAAATATATACCAAATGCATTTTATATTAATTTAAATACATACAGAATGAAAAATCCGTTTAAAAACATAAATATCAAAGACAACAAAGTTCCTATGCAAAAAAAAGTAGGGAATAGTATTGTAAAAAAAGGCGCTGGTAGGCCAGCAAAACCAAACATGGGAAAATTCATCAAGATTGATAAAGCACTACACAGCAAGCTACTAATGCATGCAAACAGCAAAGGACTTAATAAGTCTGCAGTAATTACTGTTGCTGTTTCGGAGTATTTGAGCAACAACGAAAATGAAAATTAGTATATATTTAAATATAGATCATATTCGTTATATATTACTCAAGCTTTCCAAAGATAGTGCTTGTTGGGATTGCGACGGATTTTTGTAGTGATTGGGAGGTCTGCTCAAATGAAGCTAAAATTTTAAATAACCTTAAGGTCATGGTAGCTAACCACTTTGAGAGAGAGGGAGGGAAAGAGTTTGCATTATCTGTGATCTGCTCCAAAGATGGAGAGTCCTATACGAACGGCATAATATTTAACTATATGGTTACTTAAGAGCAAAAGGTCAGGGTGTCTTCAATTAGATAGAGCACTTTACTACTTTGATAAAAAAAGATATGATTGAAATTAAAGAAAATGATTACTATTTTTTACCTACCCCTGTTGTTCATATACTAGATATGTGTTCATTGTCCAAGTGGAATATGAGATCCAAAATTAAGTGTCAATACTGCAAATAATAATTTAGTTAAATTTTACGTTATTTTCTTCTAAAAAATCAGTGGATTTTTAGAGGGGATAAACCCATTTTTTATTTTGCTTGCTAGGATTTGTGCAGTAAGATCCTCTTAATCCAATTAATTTCATTCGCTTGTTTGAAACATGTTTCAAAGAAATAGAAATACTATTACTTAATCTTTTAATGAAGTGTAGAAGATGGCTAACTTTAGTTAATGAAGCATTGCACTTTGGAAACCAATTCTTATGTTTTTCTTGCAACGGAAAAGATCAACTACAGTAGTTATTAATTTGCGAAAGAACGAAGGGGTCTGCGATTGAGGTTGAACTTCTTCATCAAGTATATCGGGCTCTTTGTTAAGTGTTGCGTCTCTTTTGTTATATAATGTTCCATTTTGTCAACCATTACTGCTATTTCGTGAGTTATTGCCTTTTTTATACTACGTAGTGCTATTTTTTCGTAAATTATTTCTTCTTTTCTGTCATGAAGTGCTTTTCTTTTTTTAAATAGTTTAAATAAATTAAGCACATTATTATGCTTGTCTTTACCTGTATTAGTTTTTACTTCTAATTCTTCTTTATCCAACAAACTGCTTTTGGTTGAAGCCGTATGGACGCCATTAGGTTTTAACTCTGATGATGTTGAGTGTATACTGCCTGTAGTAAGTAGAGATAGAAGTATTGACAACTTTGTTATTTTGTTTATTTTCATAATGTATATTATTAGTATTGAGCGTCAAGGGTAACACAATTTCCTTTTATCGCGACTAAAAACCCCAGAAATGTTAGTAAAATAAATTCATTAGCCGTAATTGTTATTCTGAAAATACTTATAAGAATCTCTCCTAAATTCGAATAATATTTTCCCCAAACTAAATGTTTTGCCCTCCCCTCTGGGGGTTAAGCGCCCAAACGCTTATTATCAATTATAAAATCAAAAATAACGCTATTGCTCAACTCTCCCTAAATCAAAGAACTTTTTTTTAAAGTAGAACGAGAAAACCCAAAATCTTCCTGGTGACAATTAATAGATTCTTGTTGGCTATGTGAAGCCTTGTAAGTGTATTTAATATGCATTTAAGTAGATACTAAATTTATATATCAGCTTTAATTAAGCGTGGAAAGTGGCGAACTTCAGAGTTACTTGTTACCAAGCCACATTAGCATCTGTTCTTGATTCTGAGATCCAGTGATGGATCCCCCATCCTGTTAATGCTAACAAAAAAACAGCTACTAAAACCCAGAATGCTCTTTTTATACGAGCATGCTCTAAGACATTGTCAGTTGGATTGGTGGATTTTTTTTTGAAATTAGGATTAATATTGGAACTCTCATTAGTTCTATCTAAATCTATTTTGCTTACTTTTGTTTGATTTTTATCTCCACTGTCTTTATTGGACTCTAGTTTGTGTGACGTAGTTTTTTTGTTAAGGTCATTTGATTCAAGCTCAAAGTTGCTAGGTGAGGGTGATGGGGTGTTAGGGTTTTTTCTAAGGGAAGGGTTGTTGGCTTTATTTTGAAGAGCCTCTTTTAGAATTCGAATGGTTTCTTTGGTAGCTTCAATGTGAGGACTTTCTACGACTGCATTGGTTTTTTTATCGTAATAGGGGTGATTGTTGAGGTATGTGAGGTTATGTTCAGCTATGTCTAAAGCGGCGTTCCCTTTATAGTTTTTTATTGTAATATCAGCTTTGCAATTTAATAGTAATCTCATGATATTATGTTTGTTATTCCGTACTGCCCAGATGAAAGTTGTATTTTTAAATTTGTCTTGGGCGTTAATGAAAAATTTATTTCTATTAGATAAAGTTTTAATTATATCTTTGAATCCAAGAAATGCTGCATACATTGTAATTGTTTCACTTTGATTTTCGTCTAAAGTGTTTGGTTGATTGACAATACTTTTATCGTACTCTAGTATGTTTATTATCCCCTCTCTTAAATCTTTTATTTGGGCTGTCAAGGTCTCAAATTTCTTTGGTTCTTCTGTAATTAATTTATATTTTTGGCATATGCTTCTAAAGCTTTCAAAAATTAGATCTAACCTGCCTTGAGTGGTTGTTGGCATTTTGTTTGTTGTGGTTGCGCTTAAGGATGATACCTGTACCATAAGCAACAGTGCTATTTTTTTTATTTTTATATAGTTCATATGGCTGCAAAGATAACAAAAAATGTGTACTGTACCAAATATCAATTTTATTTAGTTGCCTAATACCCTAATAATATTCCCCCTGTGCAAAAAAGTAGGGTATAGTATTGTAAAACTTAACCTCATCAGATGGGTAAAAGTCTCAACAGCAAGCCGATAAGGCCTTTAAACAGCAAAGGGCTTAATAAGTCTGCAGTAATTACTGCGGCTTTTTTGAAGTGCTTAAAAAAACAGCTGTATTTAAAGCGTATTAACCCCTAACTTAAATGTATTGCTTTGCGCTACTTTGTATTTTTAATAGATATATTTGTCCTATTAAAGATGTGAAAAACACTACCAATTTCTGGTTTTTTCTCGTTGTTTTTTGCTTTAATTTTAGATGGGTTTTTCCCTATTTGTGTTTTGAGGCTTACTTGAGGAAATTTAAGTAACTTAGTTCATTGTAAATGATATATCAGTAATTAAAGAAAATGATTTTAAAACTCATATCATGAAATACATATTACGGACTTCACTTATTTTCACAGGTGTAAAACTATAAAGATTATTTTAAGAATCACCGAAAATGACTTGGATGATTATTTAAAGCCAAAAAAAACTATTGAAAATAAAATAATATCTATAGGTTCTCTAATTATTAAAAATATTGATGATATTGTATAAGTTTATATTAGCTTAGTCAAGCCATCAAAAAGTATTGTTAGATAAAATATAGTTGTTAGGTAGATTATAAGTTTAGATTCCTATAGAGGTTGAATTTTTTAAAAAATAAAATAGAGTATTAATAAGCTAGTTTAACTAGCACTATAACTTTAGAGTAAGGTTTAGTATCTTTGCATCAAATCTAGGTTGCTGATACTCAGAATTCTACTTTATATGCATGCTATTATAACAATATTGATCATGTTTAAATTAAAAAACATTTTGTTATAACTTTTTATCTGTTGCTTTATTTTTAATCTCATCAACAGTTGCTTAAACAGATCAATCTAGTAATGAAGGAAAGCTAGAAGAAAAAAAGCTAAAAGGTACAGAAGAAGCAAAAAGCTTATGGGAGCAATTTAAGGGCGATTTTACTAGATTTAAGAAATATGTTCCTAGTAAATGATATAAGCATTCTTACTGCTTTATTAACTATGGTTATGGTGGTTTTTGGCTCACCCTATAAATCGTATATAAAACTAACATTAGGATATGTTGTTTTATATTTTATCAATGATTTTTTATAGACAATGTTACTTTTTATTGGACATCAAATTATACAAAAATTTTTTGGGTTAAGAGAATTGTTTTTTGTGGCTTCACATTGTTGTTGCTTGTATATTTCGAGTATTTTTGATGAAAGTTTTTACTCCGATAAAGGGGACTTTTTTACACCTTCTTTGTTTATGCTTGTCTATAATTTTGTTATTCATTTGATGCTTAGCTATTTAATTAATACTTATATAGGTCAGAAGAATTGACTCAGAAGAGAATAATAATGAATAGGTTATTATTATAAGTTTAAAAAAATCATATAAATACTTATTGCTCAATAAAACTATAGATTTTATTTTCTGTTTACTTAGTTTTGTCTATTAAAAAAAATATAAATTAGTCAAAAATAAATAGAGCTATGTAGGTTATTTCTATAATTAATATTTCTTCTACCAAGAGCACATACTATATAAGTGGCTTTTTGGTTTTTTAGAGAGGTGAAAAGTTGTAGTTTAACTTTTGATTAAATTACTATAGGATAAAGAGAGTATTTGTCACTATTTTGCGCCCTTATGCAAAAAATGTTATAATTTATTACCTTAATGCTTGGGTGAGAGGCCTAAGTTTGTCAAAATGATGCATTTTACTATTATTGTAGTTTTTGTAAGTATATTTTTAACTTTAAACTCAACAATCCTCAATAATTTGCAATTTAAAAGTTTTAGCTGTGAAGTAAAAAAAGGCAGGATGCAAGTATTAGATATTATAAAAATTAATATTATATCAAATATATAAAGGTTATTTTTTACTAAAGAAATATTGTTAGAAGTTAAAGAAGAACTTGAAGTATCATATAAAAAAATTAAGGGGAAACTTTTAGAGTTTGGATGTGAAAGCGAGTTCCTACATTTAATAGTTTATCTCACCCACTACAATAGTTATGGAATTTTATTTTCCTGGTCTGAAAAAGGGATTGTCCGCTTAAGGTAAGAGTGCAGTTTGGCAATCAGCTAAAAACGGAATTGCTGTAGTTACATTTACAGAATCCTAGTTATCTTGCGGTAGATCTACCTTAGATTGAAGATAAATATGATGTAAATAAGTAGCAAACTCGATCTTTCCTAAATGGGTACAAACAGTTTAAGATAGTAAGAAATGGGAGAGGTGGTAGGTGACTGGTAGGGTTAAAGCCAGAGGTTATATATATTTTTCTGAATGACTCTTTAGCTTTAGTTCTTGAGGGCTTCTAGGTTATGTGCCTTTTTTTGACAATTGCTTTCCTTAGGCATAAGTTAGGGGAAGGCTTATTACCTATTTCGTTGGCTTCAGGTTCACTCTTCACAAAGATAATACACCTCTTTCTGAGCAACTCCCTTACAAATAAAGTTTAGTATTAATTTTATTGCCTCTGTTTAATAACTCTTATAAGCGTTCTTACCTACGTTATTGCCATGTTGAGAATTAATACATAAAAAATATAGTTTGGCGATAACCATTATGAGGGTGATGAGTGGAGACTTAGCATATTCTTAAGATTTATGATGACCACATATTTTAAATACTACTTTATCTATTTGTTTTACTTTGAGGTGGTAAAGGTTTCTAGTAAATGCCAACCCTTATCTGATTTTTTACCTTAGGTTTTTTTCATTTGTTTTACATTTAAGTCCTAAAAGAAGAGAACCTTAGTTTCTTTGTTGTCAGCTATTTTCGGCTACAAAAATTTTCCACTATTTGCTATGGATTTTTCTTTAATTAATAAAGCCTAACTTTGGGTTAAATATTTATTTTATTTCCTTTTTTTGTCATGTAAGTTTTTTCTGAGAATGTCTTAGGTTAGGTTCTAAAATAGTGTTATTTTTTCTCTTCTGTAATAAAATCAAAAGAGGCTTTGTTATTATAACAGAGTAGAGGTATTTTTACATCCTCCCTCTATCCTATGGTGTTTTTTGAGAGTAGTATCTACTTGTTTTGTTTAGAAATGCTAGTTGTCGTTTATTTTGAATTTCATAACAAAAAGAGGTTTCAGTACTTATTATACCTCTTTTTTATGTAAATATAGTTTGCCCTTTCCTATTGAGATGATTTTTAACACTTAGACATCCTATATTATTAGTTTTACTCCTTATCCTTATAGGAAGTCGCATTGCCCCATCCTTACATTTAATGAATCTAATAATAAGATTCAGAGTTAAATGAATTCTTATTGTATCATCTTTTCTTCTAGGTGACAATCTCTTTTGAATTTTTTTGATAATTAGTATACCAATTGGAGGTTGCCTTACTTAATATTTTACTATGACAACTAAAGAACCAAGCACCTTGGTTCTTTACCTTATCATCTATGTTTTTTGGGATATACAAATATATATAAAACAGTCATCGGTTGACTTAATATCTTTTGTAGTAGATGTGAGTTGGGCTTTTGAGCAAATTCCTTTGGATATGCTACCGCATATAGCACATTATAATAATAAATACAACCAATTTTGAAAAAAATAGGTCAAGTTAGGCGTAGGTTATCTAAAGTAGGGAAGGTTAATATGCTTTTTTATCAAGCTATTAGTTGTAAACTATAAATAGCATTACTTAAGGAGTTTATTTAAAAGCAGCTATAATATTAATATTATTTTTCGATATTAAGTTCAATGAATATTGCACCTAAAACAATAAAAAATATTTGTAATACTTATCAACAAAGAAAAAATAATTTATTATTTTTTCTTTGTTGCCTTAGACTCTGGAGATAATAAATCCTTAGCTAAAGCACCAACTCCTCCAAGAGCTCCTAAAATATTACTGCTTTCTGTTGGTAAGAAGATGGTTTTACCGCTTGATGATGAACCTATACGCTCAAGTGATTTTATATACTCTTTTGCAACCATGTAGTTAATTGCTTGAGTATTATCACCTCCTTTTTTTGTAGTTAATTCTTCTAGCATTAAACGCATTGCTTTGGCTTCTGCCTCTGCTAGCCTTTCACGTCCCTCAGCTTCAAAAAAAGTAGCTTCTTTTGCCCCTTTTGCCTCTAATACTTTTGCTTCTTTTTTACCTTGAGCTTCCAATATTGCTGACTCTCTTACTGCAGATGACTCTAAGATAGAAGCACGCTTTTCTCTTTCTGCCTTCATTTGGCGTGCCATTGACTGAACCAAATCTTTTGGAGGGGTAATATCTTTGATTTCAATTCTTGTAATTTTAACACCCCAAGGATCTGTTGCCTCATCTACAACACTTAAAAGAGTAGCATTAATTTTTTCCCTATTAGATAATAAGGCGTCTAATGTCATAGCACCCATTACTGTTCTAATGTTTGTTAAGCAAAGATTACTCATTGCATAATCTAGATTTCTTACTTGATAAGATGCTCTTGCACAATCAAATACCTTATAAAAAATTACTCCATCCACTCTAACCATTGCATTATCTTGAGTTATTACATCTTGAGGTGGAACATCCAGAACAGATTCTCTAATATCAATTTTTTTCCCAATTCTTTCCAAAAATGGTTTTAAAAAATGTAGACCTGGCTCCAACATTTTTGTAAATCGACCAAGTTTTTCTACAGTCCACTTTTCGCCTTGAGGAACAATTTTTAATGAAATAGAAATAGTGAAAACTACTAATATAGATACTAAAGCAATAAAGTTAGAAAAAAGGTTCATGTTCATGATAAAAAATTAAATAAATACAAGTAAAATATACACAAACATAAACTAAATAATACAATATCTTCCAAATAACATCCAATATAAGAGCAGTTATATCAATGTTATATGTTTTGGTGCAGGTTATATAATGCCTTCTTAATATCATAGGTAATAACTCAATAGAAAATAAGTTTGTACTATTTGTACTAACAGCTACAAAAAAATCCTTTAACATATTTAGCAAAAAACTAAAAGAAGAAGAAATTGTTTTAAAAGAAAAAGAGTAATAAATAGCTTGCCAAGAGTAAAGAATCAAGAAATATCCTACTATAAATTATATAAAAGCACTACACTAAGTATTAGTGATTTGTCAAAAAACTATAATCTTATTGTTCGAATTCGTAATAGAGTAATGGTTATTATCATAGATACATACAATTAGTGCCTGATACATCTGTGATTTTTGCAAAGAAAGTGGTTAATTTAATTCCTACAAGATACAAAACCTAATCAAAATTCTTTTTTTGACACCTACCTAGTTCTTTATATAATCCCAAATAATGAAGCTTAAATCTGGTAAGCTTTGTTAAAAAACTAGTAAGGTTTAAAACTACGTAAATATAAGAAAATATTTTAGGAGTTTTGTTTTTATCTGTAATGATAGTGATAATTAATTACAAATATTACAACTGAAACTTCTATAGAAATATTGTAGTTAGAAATTTTGCACATAGATCTATTGGATAATATGCAATGAAGAATTTATAATCTCACAGTAATAATAAAATTATTAGTTGGTTATAAAAGTAATTATCAATAATAATATCTAGATTATATCTTCAAGTGTAGAATGGCTATCGTCTAAGGCTTCATAACCTACTGTTGCTTCTTCTGCTGAGTTATTCCCACAAAGATTTGAAGCTAATATAACTCCTGCTGGGCCTATTACGAATACTCCTACTAATATACCTCCTATTAAAATACATATTGAGCTTCCTACTCCTATTAATATACCCCCTATTGTACCCCCTATTGTACTACCTACTGATAGGGTTGAATTATTATTTTCAGGGCTTGGTAATATTGTTTCAGCTCTTTTTGCTACATATCCTCTCCCCAATGAGTTATTATTATCTATTTCTTCTGAAGACTCCAAGATTGAAGGCTCTTCGGTTATTTCGGAGTTGTATTTGTATCGGCTATGTTCTTCTTCCCTTTTTTTGGCTTCTTCTTCTCTCCTTCTTTTTTTGAGTTTATCATTATTTAAATCTTCTCTTAATTGTTCAATTAGACTATCAAGTTCAATATCATTTTTTTGTAACCTTATTGCTTGAAGTTTATTATTACTTGCTTCTTCTATTAATCGTTCATTTTTTTTATCAAGTCTAATCATCTCTTCTTTCAAGAGAATATCTTCTTTTTTTATTCTTTCTCTATTTAGAATTGCTTCGGCTCTTTTTTTTACTAGGACTTCTTCTAAACTCATGCCATTAACTTTAATGGTATTATTATTAATCAGTAGTTTGATTATTTCATGAGAATTATTAATACTTTTCTTGATTACTTGTCGATCGTCTAATAATGTGTTAAAAATATTACTTAAATCTTTTTGAGTAATTCTAGTCATGGAATCAGGGTTGTAGTTACTAATATTTTCTTTATTACATGATAATTTAGGGTTAATATTGTTTTTTTTCTTTTATTGAATTTATTAATTTATTAACTTCTTTTAATTCTGTATTGAGTTGTTTGAGATCTTGTGATTCCTCTTTGGCTTTTATTGATTTATTAACATCTTCTTTGGGTTCGTTTAATTCTGTATTAAGTTTTTGTGACTCTTTTTTTTTTCTGCGGAGTTACTACTTTTGTTAAAGTAAGGAGCTTCTAAAAGCCTAATTTTTCTTATTATTTCTTTTTTTTTCCTTACCGCATATTTATGTTCGTTTTGCAATTTTGTTTCTAGAATCTTACTTTCAAGATCTAAATGTGCGCTCTTAGCATTTTTTTTAGTTAGAGTATTAATATTTAATGTTGTTGCAAAAGTGATTTGTGTATTGCTTATAATTTTTAATAAAATTAGTAAAGTAGTTCTTTTAACGAAATTAATCATAATTTTTTATTTTAAGTTGTAATAATCTAATAAGCCTATTTAGTTTTATCGTTCTTTTTACCTGATGGTGCTATGCTAATAATAATAGCACCCATGAGAATAAGAACAACACTACCACTTGCAATGCTTCCAACAACAACAGCTCCACACCCTAGGTATGAAGCTCCTGCTGCTGCTAAACAACCTTCTATACCACTTCCAATGGCGGTCATCCCTATTGGTTTTATTAGAGCAGTTTTTTTAGATTGTTCTTCAGCCTCTTCTCTTAATCTCAGCTCACTTTTTTTAGATTGTTCAGCCTCTTCTCTTAATCTCAGCTCTCTTTTTCTATAATTTTTATTTTCATTTCTTAGGTTAGTACATATGACCTCAAGATCTTTACTACTACTATCAAGACTAATAATTCTATCATTTTGAAGTATGACTATATCTTTAAGTTTAGCTTTTTCCTGTTCAGCTTTATTTTTAGTTATTTTTAATTGATTAATACGAGTTATTAAATCATTTTTTTCTTCATCGCATAAGTTTAAGATCTCTGAAATACATCTAGTCTCTCCTGGTTCAACTATAAAGTTATTATTCTCACTATTTTGTGCTTCCGAAAGAATTTTCTTTGCTTTTTCTTCATTTACTTCAGTGTTATAAACTTTACGCTCAGAGTTATCTTTAACTTCTTCCTTGCTTAATATGTTATATTCTTCTTCATTTGATTTGTTATGGTTGTTGTCATTTACAATCGAAGCAAATGTAGTATTTAATGTAAGTGTGATGAAGGCTAAGGTTTTTATAGCCATGATATTTAAAAAGTTAAGTTTTTGAAAAATTCCATTATGATCGTAAATCATATATTATTAAATTAGAATAATCCAAAGAAATATTAAGTATAGTTCTTTTGTTATATTGTAATGTGTTCTGTAATATAATTTGAATCAAATATGGATAAAGAGTGAATATATTTTACCTGGTATACAATTTCTCATATCTCATTTAAATGTGAGTGCTGATTAATTTCTATTTTTTCTATGAATGAACCCTCTAGAGTTTGAGTATTTTAGTGAATTAACTATATATCTGAACTTACTTACTTCATTCTTGAGTTGTCCTATTATCCCTTCAAGCTTCTTCTTATCTTTATTGCTATTGTATATGGTTGCTAGATGCTTAAGCTTAAGTGACTTATTACTACAATTGAGCTTATTTATTTCACTCCTGAGATTACTAATTTCCCATTTAAAATTTTCCCTCTCTATCTTTTTATATCGTAGAGTTTCGTTGTTTTTATGCTTAAGATATAAAACTTCCTCATTAAGCTTAAAGATAGATTTGTCTCTGTTTAAAGTAAGCTTTTTGTTATTTTTTTTGAGGTTTTTATTTCTGTTATAGAGTTTTTTAATTTTAGTGTTAAGCTTACAATTCCACTTATTTCTATTGGAGATATTTTTTTTGAATCTAAAATTAAGTGATTTATTTGTGCATTTGAGTTTTTTAACATTATTTTTAAGGCTATGGATATATTTTTGATGATTTAAATTGATATTTTTGGTTGTTTTTATTTTTCGCTTTAGTTTTGTTATTTTAGAATTGAGTTTTTTCTTATCTTTATTACTACTTGATATAGTTTGCTTATTTCTAAGCTCAAGTGATTTAATTGTATCTTTTAGCTTATTTATTTCCTTACTTTTTTTGTTATTTGTTTCTTCAAAAATCTTATTATTTATAATTGGTAGAAATCGTTTTTTATTAAGCTTAGCTTGTTCAATTTTATGATTAAGATTCTCAAAATCATGTTTAGCTATTTTGATATTAACATTGTTGTTGTTATGAGATACTTGTTTTTTTTGTGGCGAATCTATTAATAGCCATGATTCTTTAATAACAAATTCCTCATTACTCAAAGGTTTATCAACTATTATTTCAGAATTGGTGTAGTTATTTAAACATGAAGAAAAACATATTTTTAAAGATGTATTTAAAATAATTGTAGTAAATGTTAAGCTTTTTATAGACATAATTTTAAAGAAGAAAATTTTTAATTTATAAAGAAATACGCAATTGTATATCTACGCAAATATGCAGCATTTTTCCCATAAAGACAAAGGAAGTTGTGATTTTTTCTTAGTATTTTTATTAAATATAAGTTTTTTGTTAGTGCATTAATTTCAAAATATTTTTTTTGCTATTGCTATGTTAATATAGTTATATTTTTTTTATTATTTCCTCTATTGGTACTTTATTTTCTTTGTCTAAGTTATATAAACTTAGATAGTTATTATATATCACTACCGAAATGCTCAACAACTCGCGTTGTATTGAAAGTTGGAGCTATGAACAGAATTGACTATGTAGTTTCATACTGTTTCTTCTTTTGAGATAGATTGCCTACAATCTTCTGATTTTTTGCAAAAAGATAAAAAATAATATAGCGAAATATAGAGCCTCTACTTATAGCAAAAACAATACAAATTATTATAGAGGTATTTTTTCATCTAGTAACTGGGTTTCTTCCAAAACTTTGTTTTATTTGTTCATTTGATTTTTCTATTCGTCTTTTGGTTTATCATTTATTGACTATTTGATTTTATTATTCAGTAGTTTTATTAATTCATGTCATGAGAACGATAGAATTCTTTTTTTGATTAATTTCCTATTATCAAATAAGAGGTCAATGAGTTTACTTAAATCTTTTATCCGAATACAAGTAGAAGAGTCAGATTTGGAGATATTAGTTATCACTTCTTTGCTATATTGTAGATGAAATAAATATGAATTTAAAAATCTGATTACTAGTTATCTTCCTTTATTTCTGTGGAAGTAACGATCTTACTGCAAGTACTACAAGTGCTTTGATGGATGCAATATGTGATTCTAATATAAATAAAGGAGATGTAATTTCGTTAGTAACCAAAAAAAATATTAATCAAACAGATAGTCAATGTAATACACCATTGATTCTAGCGGCAGCAAATGAGAGTAAAGGAATCCAGAGGTGTTGTTAATCGAGCATGCAGAAACAAGCATCTAATAGTAAATGTAATACTGCATTGATTCTGGTTGCATCTTGGGGCAAAATACGTAGTAAAGGAGTTGTTAAAATTGTGAGCAAAAATTGAATAATATATATTTTCAAAACTTCTTAAAAGGCACTTAGTCTTATGAAAATAACAATCAAAACTGTTTATATATTGAGTAATATAGGCAATTAGTGCAGTTTTGTGTTGCGAATATGCAATTGTGCTTTGTTAAGTACGGCTTAAGCGTTGATTTTTTCGTAAAATAATGTTAACTTTTTTGTTAATGTTCTTAGCCTCTCCTCTAATTTTTAGAGTTCACCTATATAGCTTTTTTGATTTTTTACAAAACCTCTCAAGTTGTTTTATTTTAGCTTTATGTTGCTTGTTATTGTTTTTTACTTTAAACTTTTTGTTAATATGCTTTTTAAAAATTAAAAGCTCTATGGTTTTGCCCATATACTTTGCTTTAAATATTGTTTTTTATATCGTTGTTTTATTTTTTCAAACTATAGTAAAAGTTGTTTGAGCTTGCCCTCATGCTCCGCAATAAAAGAGTTATTCTTTGATAGCAGTAGGTATAACTTTTTTGTAAAATTAACCTTCTCGCTATTGTTTATGTCAACTTGCTTTATTCTTATTTCATATTCTAGTTTTATTTGTTTGCTTTCTTCTATAAGGGGTTTTCCTCTTTACTTGTAATCTATTTCAAGAGACTCTGTTTTTTTAAGAGGTCATTTTTTTTAGATATATAGTTTGCTCGTGCTTGCTCATCCACTAATTTTGGTTGATTTAGATACTTTCTATTAATGTAATTATTCTTCTTCTTTAAGGTAATAACCTTGAGTTTCTGTTGGTATTCTGCCTTATTTTTTTGTGTCTTTTAAAATAAGCCTTTTGACCGCAGATTGATTCTCTAAGTAACTTTGGTTTTTTTTGATAATAATTTATTAGATTGATTTTCTTTTAGCAATGTAGTTGATAGGCAATTATGATTGTTTTGATTTATTAAAGTGTTTCTGTCACTATTGTTCTTTAATTAAGTAATAATGTTCCACCACTATTAGAATTACTTGCAAATATTAAGATAGTTTTATTAGTAGGACTATTTGCAAATTTTTTTCTTTCTTCATATGTGACTTTGGGTTCTATTTTTTCTAGCAATGATTCTGATAATTTTAAACTTTCTTTAAGGCTTGACAACAATTTAGAGTCTTCATTTAGATGTAGAGATCGTTAATAGTTATAGTTCTTATTTCCCTGATTATACAATCTCTTTTTGTTGCCCCTTCTTTTTATGATTTATCTTTATCTAACAATTACACTACTAAACCTTTTTTGACTCTCTAAGCTATAGGGATTATTAATAGTTGTCGAAAAAGTATATAGTCTATAAATAGCTATTGTTAATATAAAAGTTAGTACAATTGGTGATTCTATAGATTTTATCATAGATGCATGTTGATTAAGATAATTAAATGAATATACTTAATAAAAAACATAAAAACAAAATAAATTTTATTGTGTTAGCAGTGTTTATACCCTATACTTAGGGAAAATTTTGGAATGCTACAGAAAAGATGCATGAAGAGTTCTTCCATTTATTTTTTCTAGCTCAATTAACACATAGTGCTTTGGTAAAATTGGCTTAATAACATCTGCCCACTCTATAAAGCAATATGATCCACTTTCTATATACTCCTCTGCACCAACTTCTATGGCGTCTTCAATGTTTTTTATACGATAAAAATCAAAGTGATAAATCTCCTCTCCATTAGCATCATATATATTAATCAAACTAAATGTTGGGCTAGTTACTTTTGTTTTTACTCCAAGTTGACTACAAAGTGCTTTGATGCAAGTTGTTTTGGCTGCTCCTAACTCTCCTTTAAAAATCCAAAGTCTTCTATCTTTTGAGTGAGATAATAATTTAGCTGCTACAGAGGCCCAAATACTATCTAAATTCGTTTCAACATTGCTTATTGGGATTGTAATCTTTTTTATATTGTTATTTATTGTTGGCATAAACTACACTCTTCTATATTTTTTTTGTTATATTGTCCTATAAAAGTAGTATTTAATATGTACAAAACAGCATTTAGGTTGCCTTCTGAAGTACTTGTGTAGAATTTTTGAATGCTTAATACTATGTGAAAGTTGAATATTAAATCTAAATTAATTTACTTGATTTTATGAAAAAAATACCTCTACATTGGCAGATTATTATAGGGATGCTCTTGGGTGTCTTGTTGTCCTTAATTCATGTTTACTATGGTGTTGATCGATACTATGTTGCCCAATATATAAAACCTTTTGGAGATATTTTTCTTAAAAGCCTAAAGGCTGTTGCTGTTCCTCTCGTTTTTTTCTCTCTTATAGTTGGAATTAATGGTATAGAAGATGCAGCAAAGCTATATCGTATTGGTGGTAAAACTCTTCTCCTTTATTTTGTTACAACTATATTTGCTGTATGTTTTGGTATTGTAGTAGGTAATGTTGTGCGACCAGGACGATATTTTTCTAGCGAATTACGTAAGCTACTATTTAGTGAGTATGAAAAAGGTAAGGATGTAATGAGTGCTGGGTTTCAGTTTAAAGAGAAAAATAGTGGAATCCTTCAGGCTATTAAGGATATTATCCCAGAAAATATACTAACAGCTTTTTCAGATAATAGCTTACTTCTTCAAGTTGTTTTCTGTGCGTTTGTTTTAGGTATAGTGTTATTAAAGCTTCCAACTAGAAGAAGCAAGCTTATAATTATGTTTTTTCGTGGATTTAATGATGCATTTATGGAAATAGTTAATTCTATAATGCTATTTACTCCTATAGGTGTATTTGCCCTGACAATGAGCCTCCTTACAGATCTTGGTAAATATGGCATGAATAATATTATTTACTATTTCTATGGACTTGGATGGTATTTTTGTTCAGTTAGCTTTAGCTTATGCTTTATGACTTTCTTTATTTATCCATCTATGGTTGCCTTTTTTACAAAAATAGGATTTAGGCGTTTTTTGAGATCTATGCGTTCAGCTCAATTATTTGCATTTACTTCTAGCTCTAGTACTGCTTCATTAAATAAAACGATGGAGGTAGCAGAGAATGAACTAGGTGTTTCAGAGGAGGTAAGCAGCTTTGTTTTACCTCTTGGTGCAACTATAAATATGGATGGGACTGCTCTTTATCAAGGTATAGCAACTCTTTTTATTGCACAAGCGTTTGGAATTGATCTCTCACTTAGCCAGCAACTAACAGTAGTTATTTTTGTGACAGCTTCATCCATAGGAGTTTCAGGTACACCTGGTGCTTCTATAACAACAACTATGATGCTTCTCAAAATGCTTGATATTCCAGTTGCGCAAGGGCTTGCTCTGATTATAGTTCCAGATCGTATACTTGATATGCTACGTACTGTTACAAATATAACTGGTGATGTGGCTGTAGCTACAATTGTTGCATCTTCAGAAGAACTTATTGATCTCTCAGAAGAGATTGAGGTTGATGAAACAGAGGAGTAGCATCTATTTTAATAAATTCACTGGAAATAATACTTGCATATAACTTTTTAAGTATCGTCGTTTTATTTAATATTTTGTAAAAACGCTAAATTTTGTACAGAAAAAAAGAAAAACAGGCCTGTTTTTTAAAATAAATATAGAAAAATTAGATATAGGTAGTAACTTTACTTGCAACTTTGTTATTGTTAAGATAAATTGTGGCACTTTCTGTGGTGTAGAGTGGAAGGATTTAAGCTCTTTTTCAATTACACTAACACTAATTTATTTTACAACTGAAAATTACTAAACTATGTCAAAAGTATTTGAACGCAATAAGCCGCATCTAAATGTGGGAACCATTGGGCATGTAGATCATGGGAAAACCACATTGACTGCTGCAATTACAAAAGTAGCATCTAAAAAGTATGGAGGGGACTCTTTGAATTATGATCAAATTGACAAAACGCCAGAAGAGAAAACTAGAGGTATTACAATTGCAGCAACAGTAGTTGAGTACTTGACTGAGAAATTCCATATTTCTCATGTTGATTGTCCAGGTCACAGGGATTTTTTGAAAAACTTTATAACTGGAGCAAATAACATGGATTTTGCTATTTTGCTTCTAGATGCCACACAAGGTGCACAACCTCAAACAAGAGAGCACATAATACTTTGTCACCAAATGGGGATTAAGCAATTGGTTGTATTCTTTAACAAGATGGATGCAGTCAGTGATCCAGAAATGGTTGAACTTGCAGAAATAGAGATTCAAGAACTTTTGAGTGGTAAGTTCCCTGATGATACACCTATTATAAAGGGTTCTGCTTTGAAGGCTTTAGAAGGTGACAAAGAAGCAGAGAAAAGCATAGAGGAGCTAATAGAAACAATTGATAAATATGCAAAGCTTCCTATAAGAGAAGTAGATAAGCCTTTTTTAATTTATGTAGAAGATATATTTAGTATAACTGGCCGTGGGACAGTTGCTACTGGTAAGGTAGAACAAGGAAGAGTTCGAATAGGAGATACAGTAGATGTTGTTACTAATGGAGAGACTATACAGACAACAGTCACAGGTATTGAGATGTTTAGAAAGCAATTAGAAGTAGCTGAAGCTGGTGATAATCCAGGGATATTGCTACGTGGTGTTAAAAATAACAAAAAAGAAATTGGGCGTGGCAGTGTTGTTTGTGCCCCTGGTACTGTTAAGCCTCATCAACATTGTAAGGTTGAAGTCATTACTTTAACACAGGAAGAGGGAGGCAGGTCAAAGCCTTTTGGTAAGGGATATCGTCCACAATTTTACGTTAAAACTGTTGATATGACAGGAGATATTATAGGCATGTGGAGTTCTGATGGGAAAGAGCGTATGGCAGTAAACCCAGGTGATCATGGAGTTTTTGAAGTTAAGTTTATTAATAAAATGGCTTTAGCGGTAGGGCAAAAATTTTCTATTCGTGAGGGAGGTGTAACTGTTGGCGCAGGTAAGGTTATTGAAATATTAGACTAAATCAATATAATATTATTTTTATCTCTATCTTAAAGTCACGAATTATTATTTTAGTATATGGTAGTAGCTACGGATGTAGCTCAATTTGGCAGAGCAGTGGTCTCCAAAACCAAAGGTTGGGAGTTCGATTCTCTCCATCCGTGCTTTTTTTATTTTATGATGTTACAACTTATTAATTTTGTTAAAAGCTCCTACAACGAGTTTAGGAAAAAAGTAGTATGGAAGTCATATGAAAAAATACAAGAACTTACAATTATGTTTTTTGTTGGGTTAACTGTTTTTTCTTTGGCTTTAGCTGGAATTAATATTTTGTTAGACCAAGCTGTTGCGTGGTGTTATGTTAATTTTATTGTATAAAAAAACACTATGAACGCACAATATAAATGGTATGCTTTGCGTGTGAAGGGAGGGAGTGAAGAACGTATAAAAGAAGAGTTAGAGAAAATTATTGAGAAAAAAAAAATGCAAAAATTTATTAATAATCTTGAAGCACCATATGATGAAGTGAAAGATAAAAAGAATAGTATAAAAAGACGCTACTCTTCATACCTTTTAATAAATGCAGATATAAGTGATGATAGATTTAGAGATTTAGTAGTGGGGATAGAGGGTGTTTTTGGTTTTTTGGGAGCTAGAGGTTGGGGGCAACGTCAAGATCCAGTTCCAATAAAGCAGCAAGAGGTTGACTTTATGTTGAAGAAGTTGGAGAAAAAAGAAAAGCCTAAATCAAGGAAGAGCATAATTGTAAAGGGAAGTAAGGTTAAAGTTATAGATAATGAGAGTTCTCTATGTGGTTTTTGGGGAGAAGTGATCTCTGTATCTAAAGATTTTAAGACAGTGCAGGTAAGTATTAATGTTTTTGGTGGAAGTAATCAAGCAACAATAACATTAGCAGTTGAACAGTTAGAAGAACAAAAAAAAGTATAATATTTTTATTATGAAAAAGGTAATACATACAATGAAATTTGAAATTAAGGGAGGGGAAGCAAGGCCTGGCATGCAGCTTGCACCTTTAAGTTCTAAAGGTATAAAAGCAATGGACTTTTGCAAAGCCTTTAATGAACTAACTCAAAAAGATAAGGGTAGACTTATGCGTGCTAGAATTTTGCAGTATGAGGATAAAAGCTATACATTTACTCTAAACTATACTCCTACCTCAAAGCTTATTTTAGAGGCAGTTAAGTTAGAAAAGGGGTCTTCTGAGCCAAATAGAACTAAAGTAGCCAGTATTACAAAAAAAGAAGTAGAGGAGGTCGCAAAAAAGAAAAAAAAAGATGGGAATGCTTTTGAGTTAAGTTCGCTGATTAAGTCAGTTGAAGGTACAGCAAGAAGTATGGGTATTATAATTACTGATTAACATTACTATAATATAATTGTGTCAAAACTTACAAAAAAACGGAAAATAGCAGTTGATAAATTTAATTTTATTAAAAACTATAGTTTGTCTGATGGTGTGAATATACTAAAAAAGAGTAACCAAACTACTAAGTTTGATCCAGCTGTAGATATCGCTATTCATCTTAATATTGATCCTAGAAAGGTAGATCAAATGATACGTGGCGTTGTAGCTTTGCCTAATGGAACAGGTCGTATACCAAAAGTGCTGGTCTTATGTCAACCAGATAAGGAAAATGAAGCTCGCAGTGCAGGAGCAGATCATGTAGGGCTTGATGATTATATAAAAAAAATAGAGGGTGGATGGGTTGATGTAGATTATATTATAACTACACCTAATTTGATGGCGAAAGTTGGTAAATTGGGACGAATTTTGGGGCCTAAAAAATTAATGCCAAATCCAAAGTCAGGGACTGTTACTTTGGATGTTGGAGAAAGTGTGAAAGAAATAAAAAAAGGTAAAATAACTATTAAAACCGATAAATATGGCATTGTGCATGCAAGAGTTGCATCCCTTTCTTTTATATCAGAGAAAATTCAAGAAAATGTAATTTCTGTAATAGAAAAATTATTAGCTCTAAAGCCTGCTACTGTCAAAGGAACTTATATCAAGTCCGTATCAATTTCTACTACAATGGGATATGGTATAAAACTAGATAAAAAAACATTACCTATCAATATTTAATTATTATGGAAAAATCCAATAAAATAAAATTTGTAAACGAACTTACAGAAGAATTAAGAGGGAAGTACTTCTTTTTAATTAACTATGAGGTAGTTAGTAAGGAAATGACTGCACAAATACGATATAGTTGCTATGAAAATGGTATAAAGTATCGTGTTGTAAAAAACACATTGCTCTACAGGGCTTTAAAGTCACTTAACTATGGTGATATAGACTTAGAGAGTATCTCATCGAAAGTTTTAAAGGGACCTTCAGCTATTTTTATTTTAGAAAAAGAATTAAAAATCCCAGCACAGCTTATCGCAGAAGCTAAGAAGAGTTCAGGGAAAGAAAAAAAAATCTTAAAAGTGGCATATGTATATGACGGCCTTCTTATTGGAGAGGAGCATTTAAATTCATTAACAAAAATCCGCTCAAAAGAAGAGCTTATAGGAGAAGTGCTATATCGACTACGTCTACCATTTGATAACTTATTGAGCATATTAGAGCAAAAAGCCAAAAACAAAGAATAAAATTTAATACTAACTTTAACTTAATCATCAATTTCCTATGAAATCCACAGAATCTTTAGAAAAAACAGCCAAAGAGCTAGTAACCCTCAATATAAAGGAGGTTCAAGAACTTTTAGATATCTTGAAAAAGAAGTATAACTTAGAGCCACCAGTAGCTGTGGCCACACCAACTAGCAAAGATAATGCGGAAGAGAAAGAAGAGGACAAGGGGGTTGTAGATATAATCATGAAATCATTTGATGCTTCTAAGCGTATAGCAGTTATAAAAGCAATACGAACAGTCACAGGTAAGGGTCTTGTAGAGTCAAAAAAACTGCTAGATGAAAAAGAAAATGTTGTTATCAAGTCAGGTGTTGTTCGATCTGAGGCACAGACTCATGTTGATGTGATGAAAAATGCAGGAGCAGTTATTGAGCTAAAGTAGGTCTATTTTTTTTACTCTACATACAACTCCTACACTCATACTTTATATGAATATAATCACTATAAACCTCTATGTCAAAAAGAATATATCTTGGTAAAAATAAAACATCATTTGAATCTCCACACTTATTAGACATTCAGCTTAGTTCATTTAATAGGTTTATCCAAGTGACAAGCTTTAGTAACGATAGTGAAAAAAGTGTTTTTTATAGAACTCTTAAAGAGTGCTTTCCTATTTCAGACTCAAAGAATAATTTTACCTTAGAACTTCTTGGGTATTCAGTTGGGACGCCTCGCTATAGTGAAGAATTTTGTAAGGAAAATGATATCACTTATGCTGTCCCTCTCAAAATAAAGTTACGTTTAACAGACTATACAACGGGAAAAAAGAAAGCTACAGAAGAGATAGCTTTTTTAGGTAACATCCCGTATATGACACCAAAAGCAACTTTTATTATTCGTGGTATTGAACGTGTTATTGTATCACAAATACATCGTGCGTACAATGCATTTTTTACACAAAATAAACATATAAGTGGTGCAAAACTATACTCTGCTAAAATTATACCTGAGAGAGGAAGTTGGGTTGAGCTTGTAACTGATATAAATAATAGGGTATATGTTTATATAGGACAGAAAAAGAAATTCCCAGTTACACTTTTACTTCGTGCTATTGGTTATGGTACTGATAGAGAAATTCTAAATCTTTTTGATTTAGCAGAAGAAGTAAAGGCAAATAAGAAATCTCTTAATAAGTATATTGGCAGGAAGCTATCAGCTAGAGTACTCCGTATGTGGACAGAGGAATATGTAGATGAAGAGACTTCTGAAATAACAATGTCCTTAGAGCGTACTGAAGTTGTTGTTGAGAGAGGGACTGTATTGGATAAAGATATTATTGAATTGATAATAAAAACAGGGGTAGAGCATGTTATGTTATCCAAGGAAGATGTAAATAATACACACTATCAGCTTATATATAATACTTTGCAAAAGGATGCGACAAACTCAGAAAAGGAAGGTGTGATAGCAATTTATCGCCAAATTCGTAATACTGAGCCACCTGATGAGCAAACAGCTAAAGAATTTATACAGCAGGCACTTTTCAGTGCTCAGAGGTCTTTTTTGGGAAGAGTTGGACGTTATGCTATAAATAAAAAATTGGGTTTAAATATACCTTTAGATGTTTACAATATTACAAAAGAAGACTTTTTGAGTACTTTAAAACATTTTCTTAATTTTGTTGATGGTAAGGTAGCAGAAGATGATATTGATAACTTAATAAACAAGAGAGTAAAAACAGTAGGAGAGCAGCTACGTGAGGTTTATACAACAGGCATAAATAGATTGGTTCGTGTTATTAGGGAGAGGATGAATAGTAGGGATGAATTTACTCCAGTTGACTTAATTAACACAAGGAGTTTATTTTCTGTAGTTGATTCTTTTTACTCTACAGATCCTCTTTCTCAGATGCTTAGTGGCTGTAACCCATTGAGTGAAATTGTACATAAAAGAATTATTTCTTGCTTAGGTAAGCGTGGGCTTTCTCGAGAGCATGCAGGAGCAGATGTACGTGATACAAATATGAGTCACTACGCTAAAATTGGTGTGGTTATGACCCCTGAGGGTGCTAATATTGGACTGATTCTTTCATTAACCACATTGGTTAGAATTAATAAAATGGGGTTTTTAGAAGCTCCATATTTTAGGGTTATTGATGGGAAAGTTGATTCAAAGCAGGTACATTATTTAAGTTCAGAGGAAGAGGACAAGAAAGTAATTGCACAAGGCTCAAGTGTTATAAAAGATGGACTTTTTAAAGAAAAAAAGGTAAGTGCTAGAAAGCAAGGAGAATTTATTAATGTATCTGTAAAGGAGGTTGATTATGTAGATGTCTCTTGTAACCAAATACTATCTGTAGCGTCTGGTTTGATACCATTTATTGAACGCTGTGATGCTCGTCGTGCTCTTATGGGAGGTAATATGCAGGCACAAGCCGTACCTCTTGTAGAGTCAGAGGTTCCTATTGTAGGAACAGGTATTGAGGATAAAGTAGCAAAAAATTTTGGAGGGTTATCAGTAGCAGAAGGAGATGGGGAGGTAGTTTATGTGGATTCTAATAAAATCGTTGTTTCTTATAGTCGTAGTAAAGAAGAAGAGGAGTATTCATTTAGAAATAGTGAAAAAACATACAATCTTAAAAAACTAGATCGTACAAACCAGGGAACATGTTTTAATGAGAAGCCATCTGTTAGGGTAGGAGATAAGGTCAATAAAGGAAAATTTCTTACGGAAGGATTTGCTATAAGAGAAGAAGAGTTAGCACTAGGTCGTAATGTAAGGGTAGCTTATATGGCTTGGGATGGAAGTGTATTTGAGGATGCTATTGTTGTCTCTAGCCGCTTAGTAGAGGAGGGATACTTTACATCAATGCATATACATGAGTTTACCCAAGATGTATGTGAAACAAGTCTAGGCCCAGAAGAGTTAACATCAGAGATACCTAGTCTTAATGAGAGGTTGACTAGAAAATTGGATCCTAATGGAATGGTAAGGACTGGTGAGTCAATAAAGGGAGGCGATCAGGTTATATTAAAAATAGCACCTAAAATAGAGAGAGAGTTGTTACCAGAAGAACTTCTATTAAAAGCTATATTTGGAGAAAAAGCATCTAGTGTAAGTGTGAGAGGCGTAAAGGCTCCTCCTGGATTTAGTGGTATTGCTATAGGATCAAAAATTCTTTCTCGTGCTAATCAGGATAAGAAGTCTAGAGTAGAACGTAGGGCAGAATTAGATAATATTAAAAAGCAGTCAAACTTTTTATTAAAAAACATGGCTGAAAAAGTCTTAGGTAAGTTATGTAGGCTACTAGAAGGTAGTTATAGTACGGGGATTAAAGATTCTGGAGGCAAAATATTGATACCTTCAAAAAAGAAAATAACATCTGAGCTAATAAAAACTAAGTTATTTAGAAAAAAAAATCGTGATAATAGATTAAGTGAAGCTATTTATTTAAATAACTTAGACACCTATAATTGGACAACAGATAGTAGTAAGAATAAGATTGTTGGCATTATTTTGGAAAGTTATAAAGAAGCTATTGATGAAATTATTAATAAGTATATTCGCTTAGAAACAAAATTTTTAGCTGGAGATCAATTACCAGATGGTGTAAATAAAAGGGCTAAGTTATATGTGGCAGACAAGCGACCATTGGAAGTAGGTGATAAGATGGCTGGAAGATATGGAAACAAGGGAATAGTTTCTCGCATTGTACCAAGGGAGGATATGCCATTCTTTGCGGATGGCACACAGGTTGACATGATTTTGAGTCCATTGGGAGTTACTTCTCGTATGAATATTGGACAGAATTTAGAATCTATTCTTGGTTGGGCAGGTTCAAAGTTAGGGAAAAAATATACTGTAGGTTCATTTGATAGTCCTACTTTAGAGTCAATTAATAAAGAGATGAAAGAAGCTGGGCTTCCTGCTTATGGATTAACACAACTATATGATGGTTATACAGGTGAACCATTTAAAGAACTGGTAACTTGTGGAGTTTCTAACATGATAAAACTAAATCATATGGTAAGAGATAAAATTCATGCTCGATCTACTGGGCCATACTTAAGTATGACAAATCAACCTAGTGGAGGACGTTCTCAATTTGGAGGACAGAGGTTAGGAGAAATGGAAATATGGGCATTAGAAGCATATGGAGCAGCCTACACAATTCTTGAAAGTATGACAATAAAGTCAGATGATGTTCGTGGTCGCTCTAAAGCATATGAAGCTATTGTTAAAGGAAATGTTATTCCTGAGCCAGGAGTTTCAGAGTCTTGCAAAGTACTAGTACATAAAATTCAAGCACTAGGAATGGAAGTAACAATTGAATAAAACTTATTTTTAAAATATAATATCTTTAATAACTCTATAATATAATATATGTCTAAAAGACTAACTTTCCCAGATAGAATTACAAAAGTAACCCTATCATTATCTTCTCCAAAAGATATTCTAGAACGTTCATGCGGTGAGGTGACTAGACCAGATACAATAAATCACCGTACTTACAAACCAGAACCTAATGGTTTATTTTGTGAGCGTATTTTTGGTCCTACAGAGGATTGGCAATGTTTTTGTAAAAAGTATAAGGGTATAAAATATGCATCAATAAATTGTGATAGATGTGGTGTACTAATTGGAAGAAAATTAGTACGTAAAGAGCGTATGGGGCATATTGAGCTCCCTGAGCCAATTGTTAATCCAATTTTCTACTTATACTGGCCTAATAAAGTTGGATATTTACTAGGTATTACAGGTAAAAAACTAAATGGAATTATTGACTATATAAGTTATGTAGTCATACAGCCTGGAATAGCATCAGCAGGTGGAGTTGAAAAAATGGATCTTTTGACAGAGAGAGAATATAGTACACTTTTGGATGAACTTCCAGCCTCCAACCAAGCACTTCCTGATAAAGATAGTAAAAAGTTTATTGCAATGACAGGAGGTGTCGCGATTGAGTATTTGTTAATCAATATTGATTTAGAAAAAAGAGCAAAAGAGCTTAAAGAACAAGCAAACAATGATACCTCTCAGCAACGTAGGTCCGAGGCAGCAAAATACTTGGAGGTTGTAGAGGCATTCCGTAAAAGCAATGGGAAAAATCGACCAGAATGGATGACAATGCGATATATACCTGTTATTCCTGCTGAGCTTAGACCTATTGTTCAGTTGGAGAAGCGTTTTGCAATTTCTGACTTGAGTGATTTATATCGTAGGTTAGTGATTAGTAAAAATAGGTTAGAAAAGTTATTGCAAATGAATGCACCAGATATCATTTTACGTAATGAAAAACGTAAATTACAAGAGATGGCAAATGCATGCTTTATTAATTCTCGTCATAGTAATTCGGTGACTACAGAAAGTGGGCGTCCATTAAAGTCATTAAGCGATGATTTAAAAGGTAAAAAAGGATTAATGCGTGGTAATCTGTTGGGTAAACGTGTTGATTTCTCAGGTCGTTCCGTGATTATACCAAATGCAAAGCTAAATTTATATGAGTGTGGGTTGCCTAAGGATATGGCAGTAGAATTATTTAAGCCATTTATAATAAATGCACTCATTCAAAGAGGTATTATTGACATTGTTCGTGATGCAGGACGTATTATTGCAAACAGGGATCCTGTCATTTGGGATATATTAGAAAAAATACTACAAGGGCACCCTGTATTGCTTAACCGTGCCCCAACATTGCACAGATTGGGGATACAAGCTTTTCAGCCAAAGCTCATAGAGGGTAAATCGCTACAAATTAATCCGTTAGTATGTTCAGGGTTCAATGCTGACTTCGATGGAGATACGATGGCAATACATGTACCTCTAACAGAAATGGCTAAGGCAGAGTGTATGATGTTAATGTTATCTTCAAATAATATACTTAATCCAGCCAATGGAACTCCTATCATAACTCCTTCTAAGGATATAACATTAGGTCTTTATTATCTAACAAAAATAAGAAAGAGTACTCCAAAAAATACTATTCCTGGAGAGGGAAATAATTTTTATAGTGAAGAAGAAGTTATAGTAGCATACAATAACAAACAAATAGATATTCATACAAAAATATATGTTCGTATGAATACTATGTCAAAAAAAGAAAAATCAACCAAGTGGAAGATGGTAGAAACTAGTGTTGGTAGAGTAATATTCAATAAACACGTACCAAAATCTATTGGTTTTGTTAATGAACTATTAGTAAATAAAAAAATTCAAAAAATAGTTGCTCGTGTATATGAAGAGGAGGGAGCTGAATATACAGCAAGGTTTATAGATGAAATTAAGAGTCTTGGTTTCGAATATGCACATAAGGGAGGTTTAACAATAAGCATGAAAGACTTACAAACCCCCAAAGAAAAACTTGAATTAGTAGCACAAGGAGAAAAAGAGGTTGAAGAAGCATGGAATAACTACTCAATGGGGCTTATTACAAATAAAGAGCGATACAATCAAGTAGTTGACAGTTGGTTTAGTATAAGCAAAAAAGTAAAAGAGCATTTAATTAACTGGTTATCTGATGATAAGGGTGGGTTCAACTCAATTCATATGATGAAAGAATCAGGGGCATCTGGATCTGCAGAGCAAATTACACAGATATCAGGTATGCGTGGTCCAATGTCTCGCTTACAGAAAAAGGGAGCTAACTACGAGGGAGATACACTAGAGTCACCGATTAAATCAAATTTATTAGAAGGACTGTCAGTAGAAGAGTACTTTAACTCATCTCATGGTGCAAGAAAGGGATTAACAGACACTGCCTTACGTACAGCTGATGCTGGATATATGGGAAGAAAGTTGACAGAAGTAGCACAAAGTGTTTACATCTGCTCAGAAGATTGTGGCAGTGTAAGAGGAAAGGAAATGTTTGCACTTTATGAATATAAAGTAATAGTTGAATCTTTATCTGACCAAATAATCGGGCGTGTATCTTTGCTTGATGTTGAGCATCCAGTAACAAAAAAATTGATTTTTAAGAAAGGAGACTTAATAACAAAAGAGATGGGAAGGCAAGTAGAAGATGCAGGAATTGAAAGTGTATGGATAAGATCAGTTTTATATTGTGATGAAGAAAGAGGAGCTTGTGCAACTTGTTATGGAATAAGTCTTGCAAACAAAAAATTAGTAGAGAAAGGAGAAGCAGTAGGTATTATTGCTGCTCAGTCTATTGCAGAACCAGGGACACAGTTAACTATGCGTACATTCCATGGTGGAGGAATTGCAGCTGGTTCTGCTAGTGAATCTAATATTAGAGCAACTAATAGTGGTGTTGTAAAACTATCTTTTGTTGATTTTATATCTATAAAAGATAGTTTGGGAGCTCGTAATATTGTTATTGGGAAGGTAGGAGAGTTGAGTATTATGGATACAGAGTCAGATAAAGAATTGGAAACACACCATATCCCTTATGGTTCATATATAACTTGCAAAGAAGGTCAGTTAATTAAGAAGGGTGAAGAAATTTGCAACTGGGATCCATATAGTGTACCAATACTTTCTACAACCTCAGGAAAAGTATCATTTGACTCAATAGACCTTGGAGTAACTTATAAGGAAAAGTATGATGAGCAGACAGGTTATAAGGAAAAAATAATAGTAGATAGTAGAGACAAAAATAAGAACCCAAGAGTTATAGTAACAGATAGTGATGGTAATAATACATCATATAACTTGCCACTAAAGGCATCTTTGTTAGTAGAAGATGGGCAAGAAATCGAACAGGGGTATATTTTGGCAAAAATGGCACGTCATGAAATAAGGTCAGGTGATATAACCACTGGTGGACTACCTAGGGTAAGTGAGCTTTTAGAGGTGCGTAACCCAGCTAATGCGGCAATAATTACAGCTATTGATGGCATAGTGGAGTATAGATCTATAAAGAGAGGAAGTCAAGAATTAGTAGTAAAAGGTAAAAATGCCACAGAAATTGAATATAAAATTCCTTTATCAAAGCACATTTTAGTACAGGATGGTGATTTTGTTAAAGCTGGATCTCCCCTATCAGATGGTGTTATTGCGATAATGGATATAGTACTTATCCACGGAGTAAAGAAAGCACTTGACTATATATTAAGTGAAATAAAATCTATATATCGTTCTCAAGGAGTTATAATTAATAGTAAGCATATTGAGATTATCTTACGAGAAATGAGCAACAAAGTTGAAATAGTTTCATCTGGAGATAGTGATTTGGTACCTCAGATATCTATTGCTCAAAACCGTTTTAAGCGTATAAATACCAAACTTCTAAAAAAAAGAGTTATTATTAATCCAGGAGATAGTTCATTTAGTGAGGGACAGCTTGTATCAAAATTAATGCTTTTAGATGAGAAAGAAAAGCTAAAAAAAGCAGGCAAAAAGGCTTTTACAAGTAGAGAAGCAGTTACTGCTGTAGCTACTCCACGTGTAGAGGGTATCACTCGCTCAACAATGAAAAAAGATAGCTTTATTGCAGCGGCATCATTCCAAGAAAGTACAAAAGTATTGAGCAATGCTGCTATTGCAGGAAAGGTAGATCACCTTAATGGAATAAAAGAAAATGTTATTATGGGTCAATTAATACCAGTTGGTACAGGGAGTAAGATCTTACAAGATATTGAAGTTAAAGTAAAGAAGTAATACAATATTGACTATATATTATTCATTTTATACTAGATTAGAATTAGTTGTATTGCAAATTTTGTAACCTTTACAAATGAATTATAATAATCTCAAAAAGAATTTATAAATGGTAATGTTCTATAAGAATAGATGAAATAAATTATATGAAGGATAAAGAATGCAATGCATAAATAAACTATGTAAAATCTTACTAAAATCTGTGAATAATGCAATAATTGTATTTTCAATTGCTATCTACATTATGGTTATTAATCATATAGGTTTAGAAACCATAATATGTTTTTTTATTTCCCACTTATAGAATTTTTTATTGCTGATATTCTTAGAAAAGTATTTTTATAAAATATAAGCTAAAAGGATTATGGGAAATAGGCCTCTTAGCTGCGGTTTATATAGATTGGCCTATGAGCTTAACGTTTATTAAGTGTTTGATAATTTTATTATTATCATTAGGTAGTTCTCATGGTTGTTGTCCTTGTGTTACAAAAGCAATGCTATATGTAGCGTTTATTTCTAGTATTATTACAATTTACTTTATTATTAAGGTGATAAGATGGTTTTGAAAAAGTATAAGTAAAAAATAAACAGTTCTTAATATAGAGTAATAGTATTGTTTAAGTTAAGATTCACGTTAGTATATATTGAAATATGTTTTGTGCAAAAATAATATAGAGAGTCAAGAACAAAAAAACTTAGAAAAAGAAGAAAATCATAGTAGTGAAACTACACCGTGAATTTAAAAATATTTTTTATACTTTATGTTAAATTATTCTGCGGTTCCTTATTTACCCCTATACGTTAGTCTTTATATTGCTATATAAACCACAAAATGAAACTGTTATGTTTTTAGTTTTTAATAGATTAATGAATACAATTTCTCTTATTGCTTTTATTTATATACCGTCTTTTAAAGAAAATCAATCTAGTTATAAACATTTTGGAGTACAATGCTATATTTTGTAACCCAATTCGCACTACTATGTATATATTTGACATTCTTATAAGAAAAATAAAAAATATTATTAATGTCTAAAAAAATAGAAAGCATTATTAGAAGGTTAGAAAATCATAACCAAAAAATTGTAATTATAGGTCACTACAATCCAGATGGTGATTCATTAGGTAGTTCACTAGCACTTAATATAGCCTTAGAGAAAAAAGGATTTACGGTAACAACAATAGTACCTAATGAACCTGCTCCATTTCTTAAATACCTTCCAGGTATTGAGAGAGTAATAATTTTTGAAGAGCTGCATCAAGTAAGTGTTCAGCACGCACTTGATACAGCTGATATTATTTTTTGTATAGACTTTTCGGTAATAGATCGTTGTGATCAAATAGCTCCACTAATAGCAAAAAGCAATGCTTATAAAATTGTCATTGACCATCACAGCTGCTCTGAAAAATTTACAGACCTAGAATGGATAGATATTTCAGCTCCAGCCAGCTCAGTGTTGGTTTATAGATTACTTAAAGAGTTTTCACCAGAGCTTATAGTTAATGAAGTCTCAACATGTCTTTTTACAGGCATTTTGACAGATACAGGTAACTTTTACCATTCAAATACAACTCCAGAATCATTGCACATTGCAGGTAAACTTCTTGGCAGTGGGGTAGAAATTGAGAAAGTTCGAGAAAATCTATCAGAGAAAAAGAGTGTGAGGCAAACTCGTTTTTTCGCATACATGTATTTAAAGCGACTTAAAGTAATAGAAAAATACCAGGCTGCATATTTACTACTTTCTCATAAAGATTATCTACGCTTAAAATTAAAAACTGGTGATACTCTTGGATTAGTAAATAGTATTTTGATGATAAAAGGAATAGTCTTTGGGGTATTGTTGGTAGAAAAAGAAAATAAGATATTACTCTCTTTACGTTCAAAAGGAGAGATCCCAGTTAACAACTTTGCTAGTGAATACTTCAACGGAGGAGGGCATTTTAATGCTTCAGGAGGTCATCTTGAATGCTCATTTAATGAGGCGGAGGAGATACTCATTGATATGATAGAAAAGGAACTGCCCAAATATCTAACATCAAAAAAAGAAGAGTTAAAAAACTATTAAATGTTATAATAACTATTTTAAGTAAAGAAAAAGAAATAGTTACACTATCTACTATTCAAATAAAGCTTTATAAAAAAAATTATTTATTAAATAATGAGATCACTATTGTTAAATGCCTAAAAAATTATGTTAATCTTTACATACAGAAATTATCATAATGGAGAGTACCTAAACCTAAATAGAGAAAAAATAAAAATTAGATTACAATACTACATTATAGTAAAAGCAATAGTTGATATTTCATAAAATCTTAAATAAAAAGCTATATATATTTAGTTAACAGAATACGAGTTTATTATGTAATATTTAGCAGTAACTAAACCACTTTAAAATAAGTCTTTAATAATAGAAAAACTATATATGTTTATATTGCTATGAGAAAATTTTTAATAAATATACTGATAATTGTATTTGGTTTTGTACAAAACAGCTTACATGCAACTGTTAAACTTGATCAATAAAATTAACGAAAAGTTTGAGAAATCTATTAAAATATGTTCTGGGCTTCTTGTAAAGAAAGCATTAAGGACTGTGTAATATTATTGTGTTTTATTCAGTTCATATAATGAAAAATAGCTACAAGAATATTTATCCCCAAAAAGTAAGGAATTAAAATTATGGTTTCAAGTCAATAGATTCATTTAAGTCAAAGAACAACTTGAAAACGACTAATAAAAACTTAGAAATAATGTGGTAAAATTTTTGGAGTATTATTGTAAGATAGCAGTTATTCAGAAATAGGTTCGTCAAGTCATACCATTAATAAAGTTACGAAGTTACAAAAAGCAGAAAATATAGTGACTAGTCAGATTTTTTTCAAATCTAAAAAAATGGTTAGAATACAGATAAAATGGTCTTTATTATTAGGAGGTAGTTTATTAGCTGTAGCCTATTTTTTATTTTACTATATAACAAAAAGCCTTCAAAAGACTTAGAAAATGTAGAATAACCGACCTCTTCGACACTTATATTACAAAAGTGTAGTTTAAACTACTAGTTGTATCTAGAATCTATTGGGTAAATACCTATTACTTTTTTTCAATACTTTTGTGAATTTTATTGATTATTACTCAATAGCATTACAATCACTATTATTTGCATTAAAAGTACTTTGTATAAATAGATAAGAACATGTATATTTTCGCAGCTCTGAAAAATTTATTAACAAAGATAATAAATATATTTTTTCCGCATATGTTGAAAAAAATTGCTTTCAATCAACTAATGTAAGCCAAGGCATGTATATAAAAAATTCTAATTTTTAGCAAAGAATAAAAACATAAATACTAGATGGAGAAGGAATACTTAGTATTTATAGAACTTCAAGGAGTAATTCTATTATAGAATAGTGCATAAAAAGAATAGAAGAAGTAGAAGAGCTTAATACTTAAAAGCTACATAAAAACTTAAGAAGAGATTAAAAGATATTAATAAGATAAAAAGGTTACTTATAAAGAATCTAAGCTAATTAAAGATTACTTTATATAGAACCTACACAAGGGTTCTCAAAAAAATACTTATAACCTTTTATGAAAAATAAGGCTAATATAATTAACAAATTTATTTGTTCTCTTAATATTAATAAATTTACAACTGCAAAAAACTTAAGAAGTAAATAGAACTAAAAGTTGAACAAAATGCGTAGGTAATCTTCAGTGCTTTAGAAAGGGGGTTAAGTACGCCAATTTCTTCATGTACCTACTACCTCTTTTTCTATTGATGGCTCAAAATCATTTATGTAAGATGGGATTCTCTGGCTATTTACATCATCTTTAACTAACTCTAAGATAGTTACACAACAATAACAAGTGAATAAGTTAGCTATCGGAGTAGAAATTAATGGTGTACTTAAGCTTAAATTAATACTTAGATGTATCGCTTAATATTGTGAGTAGAGGTTGGCTAAACGTCTAGTACGTTTGGTTTCTCCGCTTCGCTTAAAGGACATAAAGGAATGGTATTTGGTAAATCTCTAAAAATCGTGGGAATTTATAAAAAAACATAAATATTTGATTATGAATCTAATTAAAAAACAGTCTATTAAAAGCATTTTTAATGGGAGCGAGCTTCTTTTTTATGCAGCAGCGCAAATTGCACAAATACTAAAGCTCAAAATGAGAAAAAGCAGGAGATCAAGAATAATTAAACAGTTGTTTTCAAAAAGAAAAGGATGTAGGAAATTACTTAAATATCAAAATAGATATATTAGAAAATATTAACTTGAGTTTAGAATATGTATAGATAAATTTAATCCTGAATAATCTCAGAGCCTAAACTTTTAACTTCTTTTTTAGATTTATCCCAAATTTTAAGGCAATGTATGATATCCCATTAGGTATGAAAGCTTTGCTTGGCTCTAATTATATCTTCGTAGTCTATAGTATGTAGGAAAAAAAGAATGTAAAAATAAGAATCTTTGCCAATGAGCTAAAACGCTCTAAAACAAAAAAAGAGTTTGCAAAAAAGAGTATCTATATGGCTTTGTAAATCTAATCCATCTTGCTACTGGGAATATGTTTGGAGAAAAAATAAAAATCAATAAAACCCAAAAGGTTAGTAGGTCGCTTAAAAGCTTTAGGAGTAGAAGCATAAAGAGATAGCTCTAGAATTTATAGGTGCTGGCACGACTCAGTGATAGATGTCAGCAATACAATATTGTCAATAGTTTTTATTTGAGCATAACAGAAGTGAAATATTATTTAGTTTTATTTTAGGTTAGGGAGGTTTTTTTTTTTGACTATTGCTTGCCTAAGGCGCTCCTTAGTAGAAGGTTTTTTACATCTTAAGTAAGTGGCTCCACATCCACTATTGACAAAGAGATAAGACGCCTCACTACATATGAATTTAGTATTAATTTTATTGTCAACTGTTTAATAACAATAGAAGAGTTCTTATAGTATGTTATTCATGTCCACATGGTATCTAGTTTGACTCTTACGATTACATGCTGGAGGGTGAAGACAATTAACACATTACTATGTATTATGATAGAACAATCACCGCTTTGTTTATTTTTTTTCCCTATAGGTGGTAAAAACTTCTAGTAAATACCACCCCTTATCGAGTAACCGTTTATTTAAGTCTGCTTTACTTTTCTATTTATCTTTTAACCACTATCTGTTTTTTTCTCCGTGGGTTTTTTGTCATTTAAGTACTGGAAGAGGATAACCTTATTTGCTTTGTTACCAACCATGTTAGGGCTTGATCGGTGACAAAAATCTCCCCTGATTTCTATACTTTTGCCTAACGTTAAAGAAAGTATTACCTTTGTTTGAAGTATTTATTTTACTTACTTTTTTGTATTATAATTTTTTTTTGAAAGCGCTTTACTCGAGTCTCTAAAATAGTTTTATTGTTTTTTATCTTCTTTACTAATTTACAAAGAGCCTTCACTCTTTAGAACACAGGAGGTATTCTTGCTAAAGAAATATTACCTTAAATTGAGCTAGAGCGAAAAAACAGAGAAATATATTTACCTGCACAGTTCACGGTATTGTTTTAGTAAGCACTAGATTATGCAGATCTTCTATAATTTGAGAATTTGCTTGATTGTATGTAGTCGCAAAACTTACTATTAGGTTGCCATTTAGCAAAATACATGTTAGTTAAAAAGTTCTCATTGAAAAGAAAAACTGCTTAAATAAAACTAGGTTTTTTTGTAAAATCCTTGTTTTATCATATAAATAATGCAGTTATTGGTTAAAAAATTGATTTTAGTTAAAAATCTATTTATAACTTTTGGAATTTAAATTACTTTATTGTACATTTATCTGCGAAATGTCATGTGTAGCCACACATACATTCTTAATAAATATAATTATTAATCATATGAAATTTTTTATAAAAAAAGTTGCTTCATTGCCGATAATCATGGCGTATTTTTACGGATTAAGTAGTCTTTCTGCGTCTGGTACTGCTAATGATGAAGTAATACATGCAATAGAAAAAGGAGAAACAGAAAGAGCAATTTCTTTAATGAAAAAAAACCAAGATTTTTTTTCATTAAAAACATCTGGAGATATTAACAAGCTTAAAGACAGTAGAGGGGAGACAGTGTTAACGCGTGCTGCAAAAAAACTAGAAGATAAAGATTTCGTGAAAGTTGCGGATGTTTTGATAAAATTATTATCAGGCAAAGAAGGATTAAAAGGTGGATTTTTTGATTTCTCTAACTTTTTGAAAGGTCAAAAAAAATCAAACAAAAAGTTGATAGAAGAATATATTAATACTAAAAAGAATAAGGGGCATTCAGCATTAATGTTGTTGTCAGGTTATGGAAAATTAGAATCAATGAGAATTTTATTATCAGCAGGTGCTGATACTGAAATGAGGGACAATCTTGGAAATACAGCTTTAATATGGGCGGCAGGAAAAGATAAAGAAAAAGCAGTAGAAATTCTATTAAAAGAAACAAAAGCTAATGTTAACGCTAAAAATGAAGAAGGGTATACAGCATTAATTTTTGCGAAATGTGAAAAATATTATGATATAATAGATCTTTTGCTGAGCAATGGAGCTACTGAAGAAGAAGAAAGTGATGCTGAAGAAGAAGAAATTGAAGAGATAGAAGTAAGTAGTGATGTTCAAGAAAAAAATAATGTTGTAACTAATAATGTTTCTAAAAAGGGGCTTTTTGCAAATCCTGCTAGTACTAATAATACCACTGATGTAAGTGATGAAGTTGTTATTAGTCGCGAAGTAACTAATGCTAATCTAAGTACTAATAAAGAGCAAGAAGTAAGTAGTGAAGCAGAGAAAGCAGGTGTTGATTCTAAAGAATTTGTTCGAAGTTATATTGATACTAAAACAAAGAAAAAAAATATTCTTAAAAGTCCTGCTAATAAAAAAAAACAAATATATAATCATTCCTTAGGTATGTTGTTATTAGTAGGTTGTTTATTATCAGTTGCCATTACGATAAATTTAGAATAAGGTATAAAAGCAGTGTAATTCAAAAAAATTTAGATATATAATAATAGTGAAGTTTTAGAGAGAGATACTTTTTGTGATTTAAGCAATCTATTAATTATTTAGAGACTTGATGTAGATTATATTTTTATGATTTTATTGCTAATTAATAGTAACTCCTTGTATTAATTCTGCTCTAATATGGTTTTTTTGCTATTCCCTATAATTCTACTATTGTTGTTTTTTTAGTGAACTACTCTAAGCAAAAGCTCTATAAGCTTCCAGGGGCTAAAACCCCTTTCTTTTTTGACGCTTCTTTGCCATTGTACAAGTCACCATAAGGTTTTTTACCTCTTGTATTGACTACAAGTCCACTATCAGAAAGAGAAAGAATAACCCTTTTTGACAACTCCTTAGGTGAGTTTTGTATTAATTTTACTGCCGCTGTTTAATAACATTAGAAGCATTTTTATCCTCATTATCTGTCGGTAAGCAACAGATAAAAACATAGGTTGACTCTTACGATGTTGGGCTTCAGAGTTACATTATCAGGATGTATAATTTCTCTACTTTAAAGAACAGTTTATTTACTTTATTCGCCTTATAGCTAGTAAAGGCTTAATGCGAATTCCAACTTCTATCTAAGATAGATTTGTTTAACCTTGCCTTAGCTCTAGCATTATTTTTTAACCACTTTCCTTTTTCTCCTTTCTTTGCCTTAGGCTTTGTTGTTATTTTTTTTGTCTTAAGGTATTGGAAAATAATAACCTTAGTCTCTTTATTGTCAACTAGCTTACTGCTGGTTTGATGACAAAAATATTTCCATAATATTTGCTATGCTTCTATGACTTGAAGAAAGTCTAATTTTTTTTTTACATATTGCATTACTTCCTTTATTTTGCCTTGAAAGTTTTTTTGAAAACTCATTAATTGGCTCTCTAAAATGGATTCATTATTTTTTTCTTCCTTTGTAAAGTAAAAAAAACCTTTACTCTTCAGAAGATTGCAGGGGTACTTTTACCTCCCCCCTCTACCTATAGTAGGTTCTTCTAAATAATCTTTTACCTGTTTCTTGAGATAAGGGAGTTGTTGTTTTTTAGTAAGTTATTCTTTATTTTGGGTTTGAGCCTCATAACAAAAAGAAACTTTAGTTTATTAGATTTCTTTTTAATGTAAATAGAGTTAAGCCTCTACTATGAGATGATTTTTAATACTAAGATATCCTATATATTTAGTTTTACTCCCCATAAAAAGTCGTGTTACCCCATCCCTACATTTAGTAAATTGAAAAAGCTCTCCAGAGTTAAATAAATACTTCCTCTTTTATCTTTGTTGTTGTATTTAGGACGTCCACTTTTGGTAAGTATTATTCCAATTACTGGTAGAGTGACTAAGGTAAAGCGCTACCAATATCAGAGAGCCAAGGAGTTTTGTCTTTTATTTTATATTGTGAATATGTTTGATCTAAAGGAGGATATTTACCTTCTTTGGCTAATATAACTCTTTTTTCTTTATCTTCTCTGTTTTTGTCAATCCAAATATAACCTACTCAAACCCATCCATTGAGCTTAATATCTTCTTTTGATAAGGTTGTTGGTTGGCTTTTAATGTGAATTCCTGTGAGCATGAGCATATGATAAATATAACATACCTTTATAATAAAAACAAGTATTGCTACTATGATAAGTAACTATAATTGGAGTACTGGGTAGTACTTTTTCCTTACCTAATATCTAAGTTATTTATTATGGATAGGATTTTTTAATAGTACTACTTAATTAAATTACTATTTTTTCAGGGGTTTTACATTGATTGAATAAATTATTGTTGTAAAAGAAGGTATAAGATAATTAGTTAGTATTAATATTAAAAATACCTTGATTAAAAAACTTATTTATGTTAATTTGTTACTCATGTTTTCTTCTATAATAATAATATTCTAATATGTTATGTAAAGGATTGATTTTAAAATAGTTATTAATTTTTAATGAGATTTTAACCTACTCTAGATAAATTAAACTTTTCTAAATAGAAAAAAATGATTTTATAATTGTTATAAGCAACCCTCAAGGTTATTTTGAGTTTTTGTTACTAGCATCATTATTACAATTACTGTTATTACTAGCTTCATTAGATGGTTCTTCTTTTTTTGAACCCCAAAATGCACTATATCCTATTAATGATAGAATTCC
>PJEL010000192.1_pt1 | contig 73246 bp, 52 predicted proteins | sample 1853271 | NCBI WGS metagenome assembly PJEL01 (sample SAMN08108733, study PRJNA415343) | Invertebrate metagenome, whole genome shotgun sequencing project. | host: Globobulimina | place: Sweden: Gullmar Fjord | collected 2015-08
GGTGCTGGCTCTGGTGTTGGGGCAGGAGTCTCTGAGGGAGGGGAGACTAAGTTTGTCCCACTGATATTAAGGCTGTATATTCCAGTAGACAGGGATGAGGAATATGGCATTGTGATTGAATAGTATTCTCTTCCAGGCCTCAAGGGTACACCTTGTACTTTGTCCCCACCAGAGAAAGAGCACCCGTCATCATTTCCATAGCATTCGCAGTCGGTAGTTCCATCAGCACAAGAAAGCAACACACTGATACTATCCCATATAGTGGGCATGATGCAGTTATCTGAGCTAATCGTTCCACCTGATGGCATGCCTGCAATCTTGACAATCTTCTTCAACCTTGAAGAAGATGTCATAGCTTCGGCAAACGAACCTGGACAGTTTCTCAGATATTCTTGCGGCACTGGATTTGTTTGGCCTGATGCAATATCAAAAGACTGGGACACATATGGCCAATTTCCATCCACCTCTATGGTAGTAGATGGCAAGCCTGCTTCACCTGGAGGAGGTGGTGGTGCAGATGCAGATGGGTCCTCAAGTGTCAATCTGAACACTCCACTAGTTCTGGAAGATGAATAAGGCATCACTACAGAGTAATATTCCTTTCCTGGAGACAGAAGCACTCCATCAACAATGTGTCCAGCAGCATATCCACAACCATCATCATTGGCATAACATGCGCAATTTTCCAGTCCAGGATCACAGACAACCACAGCCCCGACTGTATCAAAAATTCCGTTAGGCATCTCACAATCTCTTGATCTCAGAGTACCACTAGTTGGAAGGCCTGTAAGGTTGAAAATCAACTTCTTGTATGAGCCAGATTTCAGTCTATCTGCAATATATGAAGGGCATGCAGAACCAAATGATGGCTCGACTGGGTCTGAGGAGCCTGTGGATATGTCCATATTTGCTGAAACAAACGGTCTTGATGAGATAACAAGAGGAATTGTAGACATAATAGCAGGTGGTGGTGGCGGTGGTGGTGGTGGTGGTTGTGGAGCCTCTGGACTTGGACTTGGAGATGTTGGTGAGGGACTGGGAGTACCAGTCACAATAGCCTGAACCGCCTTGAATGCATTCAGTCGAGCTCCGCGTGAGACTTTTGCACTTAATCCACTAATACCAGTATCTGCCTGTTGTAGTATTGTATTGCGGACAGCAGGATACGCAGATATGCTGTTATTTGAGGCTGCAAGGACAAGGGCAGCCACTCCAGCAACATGAGGACATGCCATGGATGTACCTGAATACGATGCATAGCCTCCTCCATTAATTGTGGAATATATGTCCACTCCAGGTGCAGCGATATCTGTGGTTGTTAATCCGTAATTTGAAAAATATGCCAGGTTGTCGGAGGAGTCTGACGCAGCAACAGATATGATGTTATCAAGAGCATACGCTGCCGGATAATCTGGTCTGGAGTCCATGTTTAGTGCCGAATTTCCAGCTGCTGCAACAAAAAGATGTCCAGAACTTTTGGCAGAATTTATTGCATTGTACAATGAGCTGGAGTAGCCTCCTCCACCCCAGGAATTGCTCGAAATTTTTGCACCTTTTTCCACACACCAATTGAGACACTCAATGGCATCACTTGTATATCCACTACCATCATCACCCAAAAATTTGCATCCAATAAGACGCCCATTCCAGTTGAGACCAGCAATACCTTCACTATTTTGAGTCGATGCAGCAATTACACCAGCACAGTGAGTACCGTGTGAGTTTCCATCCATGCAGTCTGGACTGTTTGTGATTGCATTCCAACCGACTCTCAAAGATGGGTCTTTGTGCATATTTGGAGAAATATCTGGATGATTGTAATCGATTCCTGTATCAATCACACAAACTATTGGAGCCTCATTTCCAGAGCCACCTGTTGTTAAATCCCATGCAGCTGGAGCAGAAATTTTGTCCAAGCCCCATTGACGACTGAAGCTTGGGTCATTAGGAACCACTGAAGTACTGACAATATCATCAGATTCAGCATATTCAACACCTGGGAGTGCACTTACTCTATTTATTGCCTGAGAAAGAGTTTCGTTTCTCTCTTTTTTGACAACTCCAAGATTCAATCCAAGGGCCTGTCCTGGTCGTTTCTGAACCTCAAGAATGCCATTTGATTGGGTGCTATCAGAAAATACAACAATCATCTGATCACTCTCTTGGCCAGGACTTGGTCTTGGCGATGGGCTTGGTGATGCACTTGGCGATGGGCTTGGCGATGGACTTGGTGATGCACTTGGTGATGCACTTGGTGATGCACTTGGTGATGCACTTGGTGATGCACTTGGTGATGCACTTGGTGATGCACTTGGCGATGGACTTGGTGATGGGCTTGGCGATGCACTTGGTGATGGGCTAGTCTGTTGCGAGTGGACCAACTCTCCGTTGCTGAGTAGCGCCTACGAAAGATATATTGCCATTTCATGCAAATAAAATCAAATAAAATCAAAAGATCCGTTTAATCATACCAAGAACACGAAAGCGACTGCAAGAAGCTTCGCGGCAAAGTTTCGTATAAGTCGCATATCAAGTTTGTCCAAAGTTCCTTGTCAGCAAGATTAAATCTTTAATGATAATTTATTTATTCTGATCAATCAAAGGCATGCTTTATTTAGTAGTATTCTATTCTTCTTTGTAACACTACTATTGCTGATCAACATAAATCCAGCGTCCTCAAAATATTTGAGAATACCGTTCACATAAATTTATGTGATATTTAAATACCACATTCTCGACCCTTTGAAGGGAGACACTGCGCAGGATGACCCGCGTCCTCTGAGGAAGCGTAGAAGCTACCAGGAAGCTGGTCATTGATCCACCACGATATGTGCTTTGGACAAGTTGTTGGTAGAGAACTCAAGTGCTGGATGTTTCGGGTAATTCATCAATCATTTCATCTAATTCAACTTGAAACCCAACAAGAGCTCTATTCGTCTTTCCTCCTATGATAAGATTGCTTCCTCGCTGAAGAGCCCATGCTTGAGAATGTGACAAATAACTAAGGACAGTTGTTACGCAGATACCACCGAAACCAGCATACACGAGAGGGACACCCGGGTCAGATTTCAACTCCATTCCACTGGATGCTACTATATTTCGAATAACTATATCAACACCATCCACGGCGATAGGTTTCTGCGATGAAGGCCTGCGAACTCCAACAAATTTTCCAGCACTGTCATAAATTACAACGGATTCCATGTCTTTGGCTAGTAAAGATATTCCTTTTGGTTTTGATCCGTCATTGAATCCTTCCAATGGCAAGAAGGTACCATATAGCTTTCCTTCTGAGCCAGGCAGCCCTTCCAATGGAGCCATTGGCAACAGCAGATCTCTTGTTTCAGTACCTGATAAGGAGACAGATAAGGCTGACATTGACCAATCCGTTTGATAGGCAGTAATGCCACCATATCGAAGGGGTTTATTCACTGAGATTGTTTTCTGCATTACAGTATTCCCGAAACGATCTTCCACTGAGATGTCAGAGAAAAACTGCTGAATACTCCCATCCGGCCTGTACTGAATTCGAAAATCATCAACCTTGAGAAATGACGAGCTTCCTTTCGGAGGTATGGCGAGTATTGTGGATGGACGTAGCAAGGAAGAAAAAGGAACAGCATCACCTTCCTGAACCATGGCCGTCCCATCAAAGCCACCTAGAATTCCCCAGACTATACCAAGCATTGTGCAAATCATACTTGCATGGACACCAATTGGAGCCAATTTTCCAGCCAATCCTTTGAATGCATACAGTGTATTATCTTTAATGAATATTTGATAGTTTTTACGGACCAATGATGCGGCAAAATCCTTCAATCTTGCATTTTGTACCTCTTTTGCCAGAGGGAGACTTTGAAAAGCAGACTCTGTCGAACGAAACCTCCACCGTTGTGCTACTTTCACCATTGGCAATTGTGTTGTCATCGTACAAGCTATCAGAGAAACACCTAGTAAAGCTAGAAGAAACAGAAAATAGTTTGCAGAGTAGATATGGTCAAACTGCAGAGCAAATATGACATCATATGACAAAAACCCAAGCACTTTCTGTCCCTCTTCTGGGTAGTTTTGCACATAATATTCGATCGATTTGTTCTGTTCAATAAATGTTCCAATTGAAGACAACACAGCAATTCCTGTGAGCTCTGCAATCGCTAGTTTAATGTTTGCAAGGGGACGGAGCACTTTTTTCCATCCAGAGGAGAGAGCACTGTTTGTGACAATAGGCCCCATCTTCTCAGTTGGTTCCAGTTCTCCCAGCCCTTGATCCATCTTTTCAACGATTGGAGTATCTATCATGTCTTCAACAGTATCATTTTGATCGTAGACTGTCGGTGCCTTGTCCAAGTTGAACTTTTGTGAGCCTACTGGCCTTTCGGAGCGTTTCTTTGACGCTCGTGGGACGACGCATTGTCTCTTTGGTCTACCAAATATACATTTTGGCTTCTTTGTACCACCAATGCCATTACAGGTGTCGATGTAAATCTGGCAACTGGGAATTTCAATAGTTCCTCGCATGTGGAAAACACGAGGCACCCAACGACTCGAGAATATATGATGAGTTCCTATTATCAGAGTCTTCATTACAATTATATACTAGTATATAAGTATATTCAACATTGAGAGTCCCAATACCACGCATTTGTTTTCAAACAACTTGGATGATCCAAGTGTAACAGGTGCTTCTCCAAAATATCATGCATTGCAGAACGGACAACAGGCAGCAGAAAAACCGCTTTGTTCTGCAACTGAATTGCATGCATTCTCTTGACATCCTCCACCGTTTCCTGGAGGAGGATTATACCCAGGATATGTTGGTTTATTGCAATTTGCTCCACCTTGTGTGGCAATGCATCCACAGTATCCACCACAATTTCCATCCCCTGCCTTGCAGAGACTTTGGCTGTTGATACAGCAAACACAGTTGAGACGTCCGCATCCAATTGCATTTAAGGCGGGCACGCCTCCTTGTTCTGCACAGGTCGCAATAGGGTCATTGCTTGTTTGTCTGTAGCAACCACCAAAGAGTGTCGTTCCATCAACAGACACTGCACAAACCCCCAGGCCACAATCACCGGGAATCAGATCAGGCGGTGGAGATAAAGGTGGAGGAGGAGGTCCCGGAGGAGATGGTGGTGGTGGTGGTGGGGAAGGAGTAGGTGGGGAAGGTACAGGAACTGGAGCACTCGTGTCACAACAATGACAATACTCAGAGTACAGGCTGCATCCAATTGGCTGAGATCCCTCTGGGAATGGTTTGAATCCACGTCTGCGACACACAACTTCTGGTCCACCAATTCCCGTAGCACACCTACCGAATTTAATTCCCCCATCAATGATTGCTCCACAAGGAGATGTATTGCACTGTGGCAGTCTCCCAGGAGGTGAGGGAGATATTCCTGGCGAGGGAGGGGGAGAGAGTGGTGGTATTCTTCCATCAATTTTCCTTTTCACATATTCCAATCCAGCCAGCTTGTAAAGGAATTTAAGCTTCTTCTCTTCACATTCGCGTGTCTTTCCACACATGTTGAGCTTCTTCATCTCCTGCTCTGTCTCATGGTTGACTTGAAGAGGTTCAGAAAAGGATACATCACCTTGGAATCCATCATATCCACCACTATACCCATACAATGATCCAATAGTATCTGCAGGCTCAAATGCTGTTTTGTACATCTCATCAATGCGATCCTTGTCACGAATCTTTTGGTTGGCGTGTGCAGTTCCTACCAGACAGGAAATGACAACGAGAAGACAGAGAGACATCATGGTGAGGTGAATGCTGATTTCTCGATGAAATTCTCTCATTTCCTACTACTGGAATAGAAAATATACCCACCAAAACCAGAATAAATCATGATTTCAGAACATGCCAGGTGGCGTTGACCAGGCCTCGTCTATGTTTTTTTCCTGGAATTTGGAAAAATATAATTTAGTCCCATGAGCGGAAACCATATAAAAAGCAACTGTTTGTCAGTACGAGATGTATGAGATTTGTAGGCATTTCTTGAGCTATTTTATTCATATAGAAATGATTTATTAAAAATCATATGATAGTAAATGTACTCTACCAACTCGATTGTGGTGAAGGTCACTGTGATTGCGAATCTCTAACTAACCGACAACCATGTCAATGAATCCTCACGAGGAACAACCCGAAAAGGTTGTTTCACACGGAGTTCTTGGTGAGAAAACAAATAGATTAGAAACTACAATGAAAGAAATGGGGAAACATGGATCGACACATAATAATACCCTGGAGTTGAGGGGACGATTGCAACACAGCTCCAGACCAAGTCACGTCGATGGCTCTGCAGAAGTGAAAGAGAATAAATATGGGTCTATGAACTTGCAGAGGAACATGGATTCTCTTCAAGCAAAACTACAGACAATACGAGAGATGTCTCCAGCTCCACGGTCTGTGAGTAGAATGAGCCATACTGATGGGTTGGCTGCCAAGCTTGAATCGCTGCGGCAACGGGAAAAGCCATCGGTGGTCGCAAAAAAATCTGAGTTTGATAGTAGTATTCTGAGTAAATCTGCTCAGCAGCTGTTTGGGGATGCGGAGTTTGTAGCTATGTGTGAAAAGGGACTATCTGCACAGTTGACGAGGACACGTGATGGGGCTACTCAGGAGACCAAAATGCGTGAACTGGCTGATATTGTGAAAATGATGCGTAGAGCATTGAAAGAAATGCAACAAAGAACTCAAATGTTTGTAGAACTTGCGGCAAAGTATGAGAGGGATGCACGAAATAATCTGGAGAGTGTCAAATTATCTGCAGATTCTGCTGCCATGGCAGCATCAGCAGAACTCGCGAATGTTAGGAGAGAAGCAGCTTCAGAAGTGGCAAATCAAAAGGCTGCATTGGCAAATTGGCAGAGTCAAATGGATCTGTTGCAATCTGAGGTAGCTAGCCTGAAGCGAGAAAATGAAATGCTCGGATCAGAGAGGGATGAGATGCATCAATTGTATGAAAAAGGCCAGGCGGAAAAATGCGCGCTGGAATCTGAACTCTTCGAGTTAAAACGTATGGAGGAAGATAGAGAGAAAGAGTTGCAGGCAGGAAAAAATGCAGCAACGCAAACATTGTATCAGGTCAGGGAGGATTTTGAACGACAGAAGAAGGAGCTTGTTGCTGCTTTGCACGAAGCAGAAGAGAAGATCCGATCTGCCGAGGAGACAAAGCGTGACCTTGGGGCACAATTGAAGCTTACTAAAGATGAAGAAGAACGTCTTGGCTTGGAAGTTCAGAAATTAAGTGCTGATTGGGAAAAGACATCATCTGAACTTGCTAGATCACAGCAGGATCTGAAAGACATACAAAGCCAGTATGACAAGATAAAGTCTGATTTCACGTGCAGTAAATCAAGTAATGCTGCTGTCAGTCAAAAACTGGAGGAATGGCAACAAAAAGCTGCAGAGTTATTACAAGAATTGGAGAAGGAGAGGAATGTATCTGCAACATTGAAACAGTCAGCTGAAAAGCTTGCCGACAGTGCTGCAAATAAGGAAGAAACATTCAAGTTGACCCAAAATCAGTATGAAGCAAAGATTTCAGAGGCTATTCAGAAACAAAATGAGCTGGATGAGCTTGCTGGCAAGTTGAAATCTGACATGGAACAAAAGACTAGAGACCATGAGGAAGCACAATGCGAGATTGCCAAATTGACTGGAGAACTCGAGGCCGTAAAGATTGAGCTCATTGAAACTAAGGAAGCTCTTTCAAAGCTGAAAGATGAAGCATCGAATGCATTGAGTTGTGTTGAAAATGCAAACAAAAAGGCCAGGGTGGCCGAGGAAAAGTTGGCCTCTCTTGAAAAAGAAGCACAGGATAAGGCATCGAAACTTGCACAATTAGAAGGTGAACTAGAAGCACTCCAGGAATGCACGTATGGAATGGAAGGAAGTGATCAAAAGGAACTTATTTCCAGGATGGTCACGAAAATTGCGTCGCTGGAGGCTGCAGTTGTCGCAGCAGATGCCAAGAGGAGAGAGGCCCATAATCAACTCGTTGAGCTCAAGGGCAACATCCGTGTCTTTTGTCGGGTCCGGCCAAATCCTTCTAGTGTTGCTCAAATATCCTCTGATGGATCTTCCATCAGAATATACGCTGACTCCAAACCTTACGAATTCAACTTCGACAAGGTATTTAATCCAGACTCATCCCAGAGTGATATTTTCAATCAAGTGTCTGACTTGGTACAGTCTGCTCTTGATGGGTACAACGTGTGCTTGTTTAGTTATGGTCAAACGGGTGCTGGGAAAACACATACAATGCAAGGAAACAATGCTCCAGGACAAGAGGGTATCATTCCTCGCTCTATTTCTAAGATTTTGAAGACAGTTGAAACTCTCAAGGAACAAGGTTGGGAGTATACACTCGAGGCATCCTTTGTAGAGGTGTACAACGAACAACTTCGAGATCTGTTGGTTGAAAAGAAAGGTGCAGGAAAGATAACCGAAAATAATGCTATTCAGCATGCTCCTAACGGTGGCCATACCATCATTCAAGGAGCTACAAGAATGTCAATTGCTTCAGAGTATGATGCCCAAGAGATTGTGAATCGAGCTGCTGCATGTAGAGCTGTCGAGTCAACAGCAATGAATTCAACTTCTTCCAGGTCTCATTCTATTTTCATGTTGTATATTTCTGGTTGCCATGAAGCGACAGAGACAGTTCTCAAGGGTTCGTTGAATTTGGTCGATTTGGCTGGAAGTGAAAGACTGAATAGAAGTCAGGCAGAAGGTCAAAGGGCGAAAGAGGCATGCTCTATCAACAAAAGTCTGAGCTCTTTAGGGGATGTGTTTGCCGCTCTTTCTTCCAAACAAGCGCATATCCCTTATAGAAATTCAAAACTGACACACTTGCTACAACCCTGCCTTGGTGGATCAGGTAAGACACTGATGTTTGTGAACATCAACCCTGAGCCCATGTCTGCTCAAGAATCTCTATGCTCATTGAGATTTGCTTCCAAGGTTAATCAATGCGAGACTGCTGCAAGAGGGGGTGCCAAGCGACATACATCAATTCTGGATAGAGGGAGATCATCAATATGTCCAGGTGGGCGTGATTCCGACGAAAATTCACGTCGTAAGTCGATAACAACGCGAAGTGAGTCAAGAAGAATGAGCATGATACCTTCAGCAGCCGGGGCCAAGAGGAAACCAATGGCCCCTCCCCCCAATCCAACGGCAAGGCCAAGGAATGGCTTTAAGTGACATTTCGTTCTTTTACAATATTGCTGTAATATTCAGTCATCTTTGCGAGATGTTTGAGAGGTGGCACTATTCTTATCAATGTCCATTTCCATGATGCCATTCAGATCCTGGGGTACTGTTCGCCTCCTGAGACCCTCTTCAGAACCGTGTTGCACAGTTGTTTTTATTCTCCCTGAATCGCCAGGGCCAGGTGATTCAGCAATATATTCTGTATTGCTTGTCTCTGGAGGACCTTCAACTATCTTTTTCAGCGCTTCAATGGTTCTACGTATTACTTTCCTGATTGTTGGTATGAACTTGCTTGAAAGGACCATTACACCAGGCAACAATCCATTCTGCATTTCTCCTTCCACATCTAATTCTTCGTAGACTGTTCTTGCAAAAGCCAAAAGTAGTAAAACAGTTAAAAGCCATAATGGGTTTCGTATCACTGAAACGAGCTCGTTGAATCCAAGCACAAACATTGCAATGATGGCCCAGACAGGAGGTGTCCTATTGCGGGCTAATCTATTTGCTTCCTGGGTAGCCACAGCCTGTTGAACAGAAAGGGCAACGTCAGAAGAAAATTGTCTCCATGAGCTTCTAACCTGGGCTGGGGTTAACAAAACGTTGTAAGGTTCTATGTTTGGCCATGAAGGAGCTGCATGAATATCAAAGCTCTCATTTTTTACTGCATGCGCCTCTTGCAATCCAAGAATTGCATTTCTTATGACTTCCACCTCTCCCTTGTCAATATTGTACTCTACAAGTACAAATTGGCTCAAAAGATAGGCAGCATCGTACTTTGCCTCCTTTGCAATCTTTGAAATATCCAAGCTTGGAACCCATGTTCTTGGCATGCCATTGGCATCTTTATGAAATGATTCCGAGAATCTATCCTTCATTCTTGGTAAAATTGTATTAGCTGCCTCCTTTGTCAATTTTTGAATACACCCTGATACGGTGTCATCAATGATTGCATGTGAGGCAGCTATGTCATCATCATGAATATTGTACCCAGAAACCTTTTTGTCAAGGACCGCATTACAATCACGGCGCACACATTCTAGTACGCTGTCCAATTTCTTCCATAGATCTTTAGAAGGTGTCTCCAACAAAGGGGCGACAGCCAGGCATGTCATATTCTCTGCCTCATCGCAGCACAATTTCATGCTCTCTTTCAAATACACTCCCTTCAAATGTTCCACATGGGATTCCAATTCTAGCCTCAATGCCTCCTTTGCAGCAACATTGGTTTTCCATGTAGTACCAGGGATCAATAGAGTTGTTGAAGTGGTATCGAAACTTTCCAGAGCCATTGTGATTCCATCCGATGCCTGCTGCGAAAATGTCTTTCCCCCACCAATAGTCTGCATAGATTGTTTAAACGACTTGACTTCATTCGCACTCACTAAAGCAAGCTGCTGTTCATATACCACAAGACATTTGGAGTGAAGTTCTTCTAACAATGTCTCCCTCCTTTGATGACTAACTTTGGCATCAAAGTATCGTGCCTCCTCGTCATATCCACTCATCACCTCATCTAGAATGTTTGCCACAATGTTCCCCAAATCAGGTACGACGTCGCCTTTGTAAACTTTTTGCACTTCAATCCAATCTTTATGAGTATTAAATGCCTCAACTTGCTGTGTAGCAATCTCTTTGCATCGTATTGTTGCAACCATCACCCGATGTGCTGGAAGGTTCAAATCCTTGTTTTCTTTAATCACGTCCCACACTTTCACCATACTCAACGCGAGTGCCTGTCCAGGAAGTTTATCAGAAGTGTTACGTATCAGAGATTCATCTTCACCAGCATCATGCGTAAATCGTCTCCTCAGCATGATTGACTCTGCCATGAACTCTTCAGGTTTATCTTCATAATTCGACAGTGCAGCATATTGCAGTTCAAAAAAGTCCTGCAGCGATGATGTTGCATATTCTTCAGGCTTTGCCAGAGCATCCCACATTGTACTTAAATCGGCTTCCCACGTCTCTTTCAACTTGTCAAGAGGTGTCTTTGTCCTATCACGAAATACAAACATTAAAATTGTCCTCCGGGCTCCAGGCGATGGTTGAAAAAGTTTCAAATTTACCTGAAATATGGTCTTTAACAGTGGCTTCCCAGCACCTGTCTCCCTACCGACATCTTTAGCCCACATATTTACCATCAAAATATCTGATGTCGCCAGAGCAAACAAAGCACTCTGACGTTCAAAGGATGTATCATCCTCACCCCTCTCACGCCCATCAGACCCTTCCAGGTCCATCACAAGGGTACGAGGGCTAGGTATTTTCGGGGATTCCGCCAACCAGATACCATGAGTGGTCTGTTGACGACCACTTAACGCATCCATTTCATCAAAACTCGTCCCAAAGACTTGATTCATCAAAGTACTTTTCCCAGAGCTCTGAGGTCCCATGATAGATACCACCGTGTAATCAACACCACTGGCCTCCACACCAGTATGTTCCACATACTCTTGTACTGAATCTACATGAATATCCCCGGAACCATCCACTATCTGCAGGAGATTCGAGTGTTCCATGGTCTGCTCAAATGTTGGCTCGATCGAACGTGCACTCTGTCGATCCTAGATGATTGTATCTCAACGGGATCAATCTTCTAGACAATAATTAAAGAATGATAGTTAATTATATATACATGCAATGTGATGAAGTAGTCACAACAGGAACAAATTGGTTGCGCAACGACAATTTGGAAAAGAAAAATTCTATTCAGAGAAGAAAAATTATATCTAGGGAAAAATGGAAGTTGGCCATGGCCATGGCCAAGTCTAGATCTACTGTAGATCTGCTCTAGAGGGATACAAATCAATTCGACAAGGCGAATCTTTCTAGACAACTAGTGTACGATATCAAGACATCGCTAGCTATACAGAGGTATCGGTGGTACAGTTGTAATCCATAATAATCAGTAATAATCTCATGGAGTGGTGAAGATGGGATCCTTCGCCTGATTTCAGTCAAGGCATCATGACGAAACTCAACAGTCCCTTATCTATTCTTAATAAAGTAGTACAAGTATATACGGAAGGTTGACTTTGAAACTCAGGACACCAAACGTCACGTTTAAGAATGTTGGTGCTTCAAGAGACTCCAGCGGGCTTTGCTCTTTTCAAGGTTGATGATAAGAAAGTAAAGGCGGCAGAGAAAGAGGTACGATTTTATGTTTTAAACGAAAGAAACCAAAGAGATTGAACGGTGGGACACCAGTCTTGCAAAGAGTGGTGATGATTCTCATGCATGCCAAACTGATTGCCGTGACGACGACCATGATGACGGTGGCATCTGTCCTTGTAGGATGTCTGGAGTGATTTTGAAACTCTAGAAAGTGCAAAAAAGATTGCCAAATTAAAGGCGTTCGGGAAATTCGAGAATACAACAGAGGCTCTGGAAGCTGCTGCCTCTCTGGTTGACAGCAAGTTGAGTAAGGGATTAAAAAAGTTCCTGAAGAAGAATGCTGAAGGTGATACTCTGGGAGTTGTGGATGCTAAACTTGGAAGTATTATCAAAGAGAAACTCGGGATTCCTTGTATTTATAGCTCTGGTGTGTTGGAATTGACAAGGGGGTTGAAGAATCAACTGGAAGGCTTGTTAAGTGGCTTTGAATCTGATTTAAAACCAATGTCTCTTGGGTTATCTCACTCGTTGTCTCGATACAAGCTTAAATTTTCTCCAGATAAAGTGGACACGATGATTGTTCAGGCGATTGGTCTGCTGGATGATTTGGATAAAGAGTTGAATACATATGCTATGAGGGTGAGAGAATGGTATGGATGGCATTTCCCTGAAATGACAAAGATTATCAGTGATAATATCAAATATGCAAAGGCTGCAAAACTAATGGAGACTCGAGACAAGGCAGCTGATATTGATTTCTCAGAGTTCCTGGAGGAGGAGGAAGAGAGTGCCATGAAGGAGGCAGCGATCGTGTCAATGGGTACAGAGATTTCTGTAGAAGACGTGCTCAATATTTCCGCCTTATGTGACCAAGTGATCAGTCTCTCTGAGTATAGAGGGCAATTATTTGATTACCTGAGGTCGCGTATGGCTGCTATTGCTCCAAACCTGACTGTCCTTGTTGGAGAACTTGTTGGAGCACGATTGATTGCACATGTTGGTTCTTTGGTGAACTTGGCAAAGGCGCCAGCATCAACAATCCAGATTCTTGGAGCTGAAAAGGCGCTTTTCAGAGCTCTCAAGACAAAGCATGAAACTCCCAAGTATGGTCTTATTTACCATGCATCGCTGATAGGTCAAGCTTCAACAAAGAACAAGGGAAAGATTAGTAGAGTTCTTGCGGCCAAGTGTGCACTTGGCGTGCGCGTGGATGCTCTTGGTGATACAAATGATGAAGGTGCTTTGGGATTAGAAGCTCGTGCAAAGGTACGTGAATTTGTATTGATTGTGCTATGCCTTTTTGTATGGCAGAACCCGGGCTCTGATATATCATGGGCCTCTGCTGGTTTTTACAAAGGCAAGATGAAAGAGTATCAACTCCGGGGACGGGTAGAGACAACCATGCACTGACTCCCTCGAATTGATATTGACAAACTGTTTTGTATGATGCAGGTTGAAGCCCGACTGAGGCAGTTGGAAGGAAAGGGAGAAGAGGGTGTCCAAACCAAGGGATTGCCGACACCTGCAAAATATACTCCTGGAGATGGAGCAACAACTCCAAAAGCATATAACACTGATGCTGATGCAGTGGATAAAAAAGCCAAGAAGGAGAAGAAACGAAAGGCAGATGACGAAACACCAGGGGAATCCGCCAAGAAGAAGAAGAGTAAAAAGGAAAAGAAGGAGAAAAAGGAGAAAAAGTCAAAGGATTAGTTCCTGTTTTGTTTTTTCAGACACATGTACCAGTGTTTTGTACATATATGACTATAAATCTGTAAAAGTACACATTACACCAGAGTGAATGATACTAGCATATAGCAACAATTGTGCAATTACTTGAGCTTCTTCTTTGGCCTGAGCTGAGAAGTACGTCCACAACTCTTCTTACGGCAATTGGTGGCACGTGGGTGCATGCGAGCATAGCACTTTCTGCACACAAGCTTATCCTGGTTGTATTTACGGGCCAAAATCTGGAGAGATGGCTCAATGATTCCTCCTCTCAAACGGAGAACCAAGTGCAAGGTAGACTCCTTCTGGATATTATAGTCTGCTAATGTACGCCCGTCCTCCAACTGCTTACCAGCGAAAATCAAACGCTGCTGATCAGGAGGAATTCCCTCCTTGTCCTGAATTTTGGACTTGACATTTTCAATGGTGTCACTAGACTCCACCTCCAGGGTGATTGTCTTCCCTGTGAGTGTTTTCACAAAGATTTGCATCTTAAAGTTTGTCTTCTGCAAATAAAAAATAGGACATTCGTGAGTCTGATTCAACTGAAAGTCGACGGGTCGTCGAGAGAAGCCATCGTTGGCCTGTGAGGAGTGCTTCGCCTTCTAGCCAAACAAGGAGCCACATCAGACTAAACCACCCCATTCAGTTCAATAATGAAATATGGCATATTTTTACTCCATATCCCACTATCAGCTGACCAGGTTGTCTCCGAAGCTGATAATGTGGCCGCCGTCGCCATGGCTCCACCAGAAGTCACGGCCTGAATAGCGTCTCTCCGCTAGAAATTCTTTGCCATAGGCAAATCATACATACCTCTATATAAATAATATACAAGTGGATAGGTGTAGAGACCACTTGTACAAAAACAGTTCGGGTTATCAAATAGTGGAAACCAAAGAAAAAGTAAAATTCAAAATATTTTCGGATTTTTCTGACCCACGCGCTTGGAGGGAATCTCTTTAAACGGAGAAGATCCCCAAGATACTTTGGTCATTGAATCAGAATACGATTAGTATGTTTTCATATATGAAAATTATTATGTTGGTGATATGATAGATTAATCTCGTAGGTCACACGCCTCTGCAACCAAACCAACATGTGTCCCTCCACGGGCAAATGCACAGTTAATTCGTCTATACATATAGTCATGCTATAGCTGTTGGCATATAGTTACATAATATAACATAATCAATAAATCCGCAAGAGATATGGAGAATCACCGAGAGGGTGAGCAAGACCACATCCTCGAGACGTTAATACAGCGGGAAGACCTAGACTTTGTCCATACAGGACACGGAGGGCATAGTTTGCATGATGTGTTGGATTTAGATTTAGAATATCCAAATTTCATACATGAACACCATCATGAAGAGCCCAATATGAAGCATGCTCCCTCGGTCAACAACGATAACGGGGGAACTCCTGCAGGTACCTCGGGATATAATGGATCAGGTGGGCATATTTTTGAAGTATCAGAGGTCAACTCTGGTACATTTGGTCCAGAAACGGGGAGCTCGGGGAAACCAGGTTCTATGAAGCGGAAACGGGAGCAAGGGCAGGCTCAGGCTGGAGGAGAGAAGAAGACCAACCAAATGAAGGGTCGATTTAGTGGACGTTTACCAACAAAAGAGGATGAAAAGCGTTTGCTAGAGGAATGTAAATTAGTAGGACCGTTTCTTCATGAGAACTCTAGTGAGTTAAATTCTGTGGCGACGATTATGAGGGCAATAGCAGCAGGTACAGTAAGGAGTCATTTGGAATATCGTGCAGCAATGTATAGAGATTTGGAGAACAAAGTGCGGATGATCGAGTCTTTACCAGATGGAAATACCATAAGCACTCTTTCTGATACTGTCATAAACCTACAGAACGAACTGGCAAGGGCTCAGTCGCATATTAGGTCTCTAGAGAGTACGGGTGGGAGGGAGCAAGATGAAGTAGCCACAAGGTCAATGCAGTTTGAACAAGGCAAGCAAACAGCACAAGTTCCCAATGCACATGCACAGTGCTTGTCTCATCAAGTTTCTTCAATAGATGCCCAACAGCATATCCTCCATAGAAAAGACATGAATGTATCTGCATCAGCTGCTGTCAGTCTGCCTGCACAAGTGCCAATGACCCATGTTGCATCATTCCATGATGCAGGGAGTTTGGCCCAGCCAATGATGCATCGGAGTATATCAGCCGTAAGCTTGCAGTCTAATCCTCTTCACGAGCAACGTGGAAGTGGCAGCAATGGTGGGACAACAGAGGGCAGTGAAGACAGGATTATTCAAGGTCATGCCCAAAATCTAGTGAGAGCTGCATCCCTTCATGGGGTAGCAAAAAGTGAAGCGGCATCTCAAGCCCAACAATTGGCAGTCGAGGCCCAGAAGCATGCTCAGGCATCTGTCAAAGCAGCACAGCAGGCTGAGGAGCTCAAGAGGACCCTGTCAAACTTGCCAGAATCTGAACTCATTAGTGACCAAGTGCAGCAGGCTGCAGCAACCGTGTCCTCATTGGAAGCTCGAGCCCAAGTACACGCTTCCATAACGACACAAGTCGTTGCCAAAGCTAGAGATATGCATGAGATAGCACAGACACATGAAAAGGAAGAGATAAAGGCCATGGCACAGGCATCACTGCTACAATCTCAGACTGGATTGGCAGATTGCCTCCCTGTCCCGCCACCAACAGTAACATCGTCTGGCCCAACCGTCGCCACTCCATCTTTGGGCAAGGTTTCTGATGTTATTGCTAAGAACGATGATTACATGGGGAATGCATCTGATGGTTTGCCCAATACTGCGCTCCACCTAAGCGATTCCTCTGGAAATGGCTTGCTGGAACAGCAGCACCAGCAGATGGCGCTTGCCAAGGCGATGCTGCAGCAAAGCCAGGTGAATACTCCGAGGTTATTCAATCCATCGCAAATAATGTACACTAACAGTGTCGATCCATCAGCGGAAGCAGCAGCTTTGCAACAGCAAATCGCAGCACTTCATGCACAACAACCAGAATCTCTCGTGTCTGCTCCACCAATTCACATATCAGATATGAATGCAGCTCCAAATACGGGACAGGATGTAGCTCTACATCTTAGCACTGTACAAGATGAATTATAGTACTATGGTGATATGTCAAGATATGTCAAGATTTTCGTTTAAAACAAGGAAATGAAAAAAATCTAAAGGAAGGTCACGTGGCCAACCGGTTGGCCTGAGATTCACTCAACTCAATCCCATGCTGGAGATCTCATCCCATGGAAGTATGTAGATAGCCACCACCTTGAATCGATTCTCATAATATTATGATTTAAATATTTAATATTGGCAATCGTCAAAGTGTTTTTCCGCGGTCTGAAGTTTCGCTGTCAGGCGACGCTCGAGCCAATGGTGTTATGACGTTCCAGATATAACCGATATTTTGTAGATACTGACTCGCATATAGGTCGTTACAGATTTATACAATAACAATAAACCAATTGAAGTGACTTTCTTTGAAGAAAGGTGGTATCGTTTCGTAGTTTCACTGTAGTAGTATTCCTGCTCCCGCACGGTATTTGTGATTCCCGTGGAGTCTTTGAGGATAATTTATAGACTCTCAACTAGCGTACTGAGAGTAAACATGCCGAGACCCGAGTCTGAGAAGATTCCCGTCACTCTGGTACGTGTAGTGTCTTGTCGGGCCCACACTGGGCTAGTTTCTTACTGTCTTCGGTCCGGTGAGATGTTTGATGGGACGTGTTTGTGAATTTGTAGGTGACTGGCTTTTTAGGAAGTGGAAAGACAACACTCCTGAATCACTTGTTGAGAATTCGTAACAAGAATACGAGAGTAGCTGTCATAGAGAATGAAGTGGGAGAAGTGAATATCGACAACTCTCTGGTTGCCGCAAACCTCTTGTCAAAAGAAGACTTGGTGTCTATGGATAGAGGTTGTGTATGTTGCAGTCTCAGGAATGATGTAGTAAACGCACTGAAAGAACTTCAAGACAGAGGAACAAAGAATGGATTTATGTATGATGCAATTTTGTTGGAGACTACTGGGTTAGCAGATCCTGCTCCAGTGGCATTTACATTCTTCTCAAACCAGTGGATATCAAACAACTTTAGATTGGATTCGATTGTTTGCTTGGTTGATGCGCAACACATTAAAAAACATCTGGAAGATGCGTCATCTGGTGATTTGAACGAAGCTGTCAACCAGATTGCATTTGCAGATGTTGTGTTGTTGAACAAAATTGACTTGGTGACAAGGGAAGAATTGGATGAGGCCAGGGACCTGATCCGATCAATAAATGTCACAGCAGATGTTGTTGAAGTCACACTGGATCCAAACGCAAACTCGACAAAGGTTGCAAACAACGAAGTGAAAACAGCAGAGAGTCATGTACACGAAGGGGAAGAGTTGAGGTGGGAGAGATTGATTGGCATCAACTCATTCTCTATAGAAAGGGCATTGAAAGTTGATCCATCTTTTTTGGAATCAGACGAGGAAAGCGATGATGAAGAAGAAGATAAGGCAAAAGAAGAGGAAGAAGAAGCCATAGAATGTGACGACCCCGAGTTGGGATCCTTGTTGGCACACCAGAAAGCTGTTGAGCAACAGGAGAACCGCCTGCGAGGTCTTAGAAAAAGAAACAAGAAGTTGCATGATCTTTCTGGGGTAGGTTCAGTTGGTATATATGCTAGAGGCCCCCTGGATAAATATAGATTCAATGCATTTTTCAGAGACTTGCTCTCTGAGAAGGCAAGGGATATTTTCAGATCAAAGGGTAGCCTTTGTATCAAAGGCCAAGAATCGACAAAGTTTGTCTTCCAGGGAGTTCACGAGACAGTTTGTTTTGGTCCTTCTACCACAGGCTGGGCGCCAGATGAAGTACCTGTGAACCAGATTGTGTTCATTGGGAAGAATTTGGACAGGGAGTCTTTAACTGAAGGGTTCCGCTCATGCATATGGATACCTCTCCCAGATGGTTGGGAAGAATACATGGACAAGAGGATAAACAGACCGTATTATGTGAACAAGAACAAACGACTAAAGCAATGGGACCGTCCCTCAAATGCAACGCCATGGCTCAAATCCACTGAGAGTAGTCACAAACAGCCTGCAGCATTGCAGCCGAAAACTGCTGTGGCTTGATAGTGAACATGAATCCCGTTGTTTGATTTATTTTTGTGTCCGTTGAAACTGAAAAACGGATCAATATTCTATTTTTTCAATTCTTCTTTGTTTTGTAAGGATTTGTTTTACAGGCCCAGCATTACTCTAAGATGGGAAATGTATGAATCTGCAAATGCTTGGTAGCTTGGATCGAGATACAACAAGACACCTCCTCCCAAAATCATTATGAAGATGAGTCGCTGTATCCGAGCTTTTGGTGATGCACGACTTGCCTTGAAGATTTTCAACTCGGATTTATTCCAAAGAATCATAGAAATCACGGAACCAAATATCAATGATAGTAGCGTGGCTGTGAAACACGCTACATTGAATGGCATGCTGGCATCTGGAATTGGAAGTTGGACAAGTGTGTTTTGACCAGCTACAAGGACCTCGCATTCATGAGATGTAATGTCTCCCATTGGAACTTTAGTTGGACCTTTAGGTCCAACACACACCAAAGGAGCAGGTATATCGACTCCTCGTGACATATCTGCAGGGTAATCGAAAACAGATAATATAGTACGCTCAATGTCAAGCTCAATTGACACAATGTTTGAATTGTTCCTCATGGGTGGTAGATCAAAGTTAACTTCAAGTATACCAGCGTGCTCCCTAGGTTTTGGAGGCAACCAAAAGAATGAATTAGGTTGTATAATAGTGTTCCCTTGAATATCATAGATGACAAGGGATCTCCTGGAGCAAACAATCTCCCATGGTATCACATGTCGAACAAACACTCTGTTCTGATTCATGTTGTCATCATATTCTATAACATCTCTTTCAGTGCGAATATAGGAAACTAAAGTTCCCAGTAATGCATTTTCAGGCTTATTTTTGTTTTTCTGAATCCCATTCGAGACTTCTGCTTGAATACATGGTTTTGTCCTTGAAATCTCTCTCCTCTTCTCTAGCGAGTCTTCATTTTCATCCTTGCCAAAAGGAGAATATCGCGTAGCAGATTCCCGTGGATCTCTTGCAGAAACTAATACTTCAGATTCTTTCACGACAGGGCATGCCACCATGTTCCAGTCATCATTCTGTAGATACCTCAATATCTGACCCACTGAAGAAACATGCTCTGAAGGCATTGGTTTGCGGCTCCTCAGCAATGAGTCGTTATCTTTGAGATATAAGGATGCCTCATTCTTGTGAACAATAGCACTTACCTCAATAGTCACACCCTTTTCAGGATCCAGTATCATTCGAAGAGAGTGGTATGGCAATTCTAACATGCGCAGAGACTTTACAAACCCTGACAGTCCCTGCTGACCTCCGCAAGGCAATAGCTTCATCCATTGAGCGATACTTTCAACACAAGGAAAGTCCTGAGTTGAGTATCCAACCATCATTGCCTCTTTCCCCCCATGTACATCATACCAGGCAAAGGTTTTCCTGTCCAGAATTGATGATGCAGAACACCCAATTAACCTGGCAATACTGTTTGACAGCACTGTCAGGTCTCTAGATGGTACTTCAGAACCTTGAAATCTAGCTTCTAGACCCAGACCTGATCCTCTATCAATGAACCATGCCGGAAATCTAAATAAACCCCGATTCCCACGAGTGTATGTGAGTTCGAGTCGTTGAAGGCTTGACACTGACGAAAGCAGGGATCGGATAGCAACGGGCACGAGCCGATCTTTATCTGTTCCATACTTTTGGTCAATAAAGAACGTTGATTGTACCAGAAAGCTACGATCACTAGCAGTCCCAGAGTTTAGAGAAGAAGTAGGCAGAGGAGATGTTGTGACCAGAGGGTGTACCCTGACATCCTCCTTCCACATGATGATGTCCTATTTTGAGCATAATATGAGAGAATGCATTCATTCCAAGTTCTCTGGCAGCATTTCCAGTGAGATAATTCAAAATGGAAACAGGGAAAGAGACATAAAATCCTATCGAAATCTGGTGCAGGCCACTTGGTTTCAGTTATCTCAAACTGTCAAGGTCGCACATATGCCAACCAAACTCACTCCATCGGCATAAAAAATACATCTAGAGTCATTAAATATCTTATTTTAATCCCAAGAAAGGTTCTAGAATGTCGGGAACGACCAGTATGCGTGTCTCTGGTCAACATACAAGGGCGTTTTCCAAAGTGACATCAGCTCTCTGTCACAAGCCAACTGTTGGACACGCTCTGCTACGAAATTCAGGTAGCATTGGATCCACGTTGGAGAAACTCTATTCTTCGAGGTGCGTGATGACCCTAGACATAAACTCTTTTTTATAGAAAACGAGGGTCGTGTGGAGGGTTTGAGTTTGTGAAAGTCAACAATGGGGAGATGTGGGAGTCTCGTGTTACGTGTTATCAGCGTTTCTTTCATGATTGATGCAACTATATGATCAATATATATGTCATATGCTACTTCAGGCTGTCTAAACCTGTAAACATGCTGACGAGGGCGTCTTCTGAGGGACCTGAGCCCAGTCTGGAGGATCCTCTACTATCTGTGGAGAGTATCAGGTGTGATGAAGGTGGTGAAACGGCGAACCAAGGATGTTTCCCTGAACAAGATGGAAGCGTCATTGTCCGAGATGACCTGGACTCGCTGTTGCGTGTGCTCCCTGAAAATATCAGGAGGCAGGTTGCATGTCACCCACAGAGGTCTGAACTCTTGGAAGTTGTGTTGGATCTTGGTCGAAGGCCCGAAGCAAGATTCTTGGGAAGCAAAGGTGGAGAATATTTGAGAGATGATGTCATCACAAAAGAAGATTTGGAACATGCTGCGAGCGCACTTGGTGACTTTGGTGGGGACAACCGTGCAGGGGTGGAAGGAACATTGCACAGAATCAGTGCTATTCGAAACAGACGAGGTTCTATTGTAGGATTAACTTGTCGCGTTGGAAGAGCTGTCACCGGTCATGTAGATATGATTCGTGATATTGTGGATTCGCCAAATTCCATCTTGTTTCTTGGAAGGCCTGGGGTTGGAAAGACTACCGTGATCAGAGAAATGGCCAGAGTCTTGTCGGACGAACTGCACAAGAGAGTCGTGATTATCGATACTTCAAATGAAATTGGCGGTGATGGAGATGTACCGCACCCTGCTATTGGAGGAGCACGAAGAATGCAGGTGCCAGATCCATCTCAGCAACATCGAGTGATGATTGAGGCTGTTGAAAACCACATGCCAGAGATTGTGATTGTTGACGAGATTGGAACCGAAGCAGAGGCTCTCGCATGTAGAACCATCGCGGAGAGAGGTGTGCAGCTGATTGGAACCGCGCATGGTCAAGTTTTGGAAAATCTGATGAAGAATCCAACATTGAGTGATCTGGTGGGAGGAATTTGTTCAGTCACCTTGGGTGACGAAGAGGCCAGAGCGCGTGGAACCCAAAAATCTGTGCTGGAGAGAAAAGCTCCACCAACATTCCCATTGGTCATTGAAATGAGAGAAAGAGCAATGTGGGTCGCCCATTGGGTTGAAGACTCTGTTGACTGTCTCCTCAATGGAAAGATTCCTGTGGTGCAGGTTCGCCGTCGTGATGGAAAATCAACTCAAAAAGTCATCGTCGAGGAATTGGGATATGATCAGATGGAAGAACGAATCAATGGATCTAATCCACCAGTAGCTCATGGCAAGAAGGATGCAAATGAACCGATGGATGGCATTAAAAACTCTGTATTTGACTCCATGTTTGGTTACAGTGATGGAGGATTTGGTAACAGCTTTGGTGCTGCTCCGGTTGAGTCACCTCGATCTCAGCAACAGCAAAAGCAGAATTTTACTGCTGACTCAGGTACTGTATATGGATGGGCAGCGCGACTGAGGGATGTCAGTGAAGAGGAAGCCTTGGCAGAACTTGCATCTCTGGGATACACTGATGGACGGAGAAGAGAAAAGTTTGCCTTTGCACAAGGAACAGGTTCCGGGAAGAAAAAGGCAAAGCGTGGATCTAGTAGTAGATCCAATGCTCGCCGTAGAAGGTAAAGAATTCATTGAACAATACGAGACAGAAAAAGGTGTATGAATGAATGAAGCATGTGTCACTGCACCAACAGTGATGCTTTTTGTCCAGCAACCTCTTTGAATCAATTTTTGTACACTACTCTTGAATGAATATTCATTTTGCTGTATTTTTTGTACACTCTGTAATACTATGACCACTAGATCTGTTTCTTCCCGTGTGGCTTTTTGGCTGGCTGACATACTTCTGCTGTATCATGGGAGCTTTCGTTTTCTACTGATCCAGAAAATGAAAACAGGGACAAAGCAATACGTGCTCGTATGCCTTCGCTGATAGCCTTGTCTATCAACCTAGTACACATGTGTCGTGCTCCAAAATAGGTTGGAATCATGAATTTTACGGCTTGATACAAAAAGGCCAGATGCCAAGAAAAGTAGGTCGGTATGAAGAGAAACAATGTACCTAGCGTGAACAGCGTTTGAAAGATTCCAAACTTCACAATCTGAGCGTTGGCAGACCCGGAGAGAATCAACCTTGACAACATGCTATTCTTGCGTTTCTCTCTTCTTGCAAGACATTTGAAACTTGTATCCAAGTGATTCCTCCGAATATACCCCTCCAACAGTACCTGTACAAGAATCCAATATATTGCCTGCCATATCAAGTAAAAAACAAGCGGCATGCCAACAAGGGATACCAACAGTATGTCCCAGTGTACCAATTGTGATGATTCAGGAGACACATGCATGGAGGAGACACACGCAGGAAACTGCAGTACTGTTTTGGAATGCTGAAATAAAGGAGCACATGTTTCAATCTGACTCCAGCTAGACAACCTGGGCATATGTCTATGAGAAAACATGGCCAGACCAGGCAACAGGTGAATCAACACACTGATTGTATGTTCTTGCGAGGACATGACCCATGCGTTTTGCCACGCTATCAATGCAAAACTCACAGGACCATCCGCAAGAGCATACAAAGAAGCCTCTACACTTTCATTCTGCCACGACGGCGGCAACAGCAAAAACCCAAAGCACAGAGCATTCACCCAGTAACAAAAGTCCAGCAAGAACATACAGTTTTCTGGCTGTCGTACCATAAAATCGTAGACACGCATTGGCATAGCCACTAAAAAGAACACCATGTACACATACGGAAGTACAAATGGGTACGCAGACGCAATGAAGATGAGAACAGCAAACAGCATGGTACCAAGAGTCAGTTTCTCAACTGACAAGTGGTCGTGTCGTTGTCCCTGTGTCTCACCACGCATCTCACCTACACTATGTATGACGTGAATTATATTATACTATCATCATACAAAGAACCCTCGAGGTTGTCTGTTTTTTTTTTGTTGTTGTTGAATCAGAATCGTGTCTGCATTTGTTTTTTTTGCTGATTCACGACGAACGAACGAAGCAACACCATCATTACAGTACTATATAACAAATAAAGAAGCAGAAATGGTTTAGAATTCTCGCAACAGGAACATGGCAAATTCATCCAGAGACACCCCCAGCTCTGGATTCTTCTGTCCCATGTCCCGAAACAGTTGCAGACAAACATCATGGTCTACATTCACGCCAAGAGCTTGAATAGCATCTTGCAGCTCTTCAGGTGACAATCGACCAGAACCATCCCTATCGACAAGAGCAAACATGTCACGAAGTTGACTCAATTCCTCTTCCAGCTCTTGCTCTTCAAAGGTACCAATCATGGCATTCAAAAACTCTACGAAATCAATAGTTCCATCATTATCCTGATCCATACTACTATACAATGCATCCATCTCTGCTGGTGTAGGGTGAATACCTACGGAATGAAGACATTGCTCGAGTTCATATCTATCAATAGACCCAGTTCCATCCCTATCAAACAAGGCAAAGGCCTTTCGGAGCTCTTCCACCTTTTGAGCATATCTCGAGTCTTCCAACCTCGTCAGCAATTCATTTGACTTGAATGATTCATCATCATTCATAGGATGTTCCTGTTGTGGTGTGACATGTTCAGATGAGCTTGCCATGGTCTCCTACACATGTATGTCAGTAGAGCATTACATGTATTCTTCTACAACAGAAGTATCTACAACAGAAATAGAGAACATTTGTATTGATATGATACGTCTAGCTAGTAATTCTAGGTCAAATGTGAACCTTACATGAACCACCCTATAGCCTCTCGAGATAGAGACAAAGAGAGAGAAACAATAGAGGTCATGTCTAATGAAATTAACAATACAAAGAGTCATGATGATGCATGTACATGTCTTACAGAAGTATAACTAACTAACTAACTAACAGTATGAATTGTGCCATTCCATTGCCATGTATGTGGGAATATTGCGTACGTCTTCAGCAGGAAGACTGACCAAGACCAATGGTACGTTACTCTCTTTCGTCACGTATACAAACTCGTACATAGCATGCATTGATCTCATATATTATTATTCTAGACTGGGTCGAGTACTGGCTCGGAGGAGAGTATTTTGGAAACACCGACATACTCCATTGCCCTGCTTCTGCTTGTTTTTCAGGCGGTTGCCATCGTCTTTACGTTGATTGTCAAGGGAATTCAAAACTACTTGAAGAAGAGGAGACGGTTAGGTCTTCTAGATGCCGTGAATCAGTCTGTCCATGAGCTGACGCTGCTTGGTTTTGTGTCCATTGTGTTGATTTCACTTCAAGAGGCTATAACCAGCATCTGTGTGGATGCTGGTTTTTTCAATCCTTCCTGGACTGTTCTTAGTTACGTATATGACGAGGGTTCGTGTCCCTGTTGTTTAGAACGGACGAAATATGTGCAAGAGTGTGTCTTAGAATTTGCCCAATGTGGCAATATAACTGGTGATCCTTTCTGCAATTGTGATGGCAAGGATCCTACCTGTGTGTCGTACCCTCCGGCGACTCGATATGATCTAGATAGAAAGCTGCTGGAAGATGCGGCGGTTACTTGTGAAGGTCCGCGAACTCTGGATGGGGGGAAGCAGTGTGCTCCTGGCAAGGTGAGAGCAGTCTCCTTCCTAACATTGGAGCAAGTTCATTTGCTTATTTTTTCCTTGTCGATTATACATGTTGTGGCTGGTTTTGTCTTGTATGGGCTCTCTGTACTACGAGTGACATGGGAATGGGGCCGATGGGAAACAAGTCCAGATGTGCATCATGAAAAGGTGCAACAGGCCCTGGAAGGATATTACTCCAGCCTGGAGGCCTCGGCTTTGTTTCGGAGATCAATGGGTTACAAGGAGAATCCAGCTGGTCATACTCGTATGCATGAGAGTAATTCGTGTCCTGGGTTGGATGATGTGGATGGGTCATGTGAGGAGGGGGTCGCCGTAGGGCCTCCACGGCTCGACAGGACGAGTGCTCCATTGCCAAAGGTGTTGCACTCGAACTCATTTCGGGAACCTACGGGTGTATTTCGCACGTTATCTCGGTCGACAAAGAGTTTTCATAACTTGGTGGCGTTAGAGAAGGATATGATACGGAATGTAGCAACAAGACTGAAGAAACTAGGCAGAAGAGTAGGCTCATGGATGCACAATCTTGTGCATCCCATTATTCAAGGCATGGGACCGTTTGTGGTGACAAAGTCTCAGTATGCAAAGTTGAGGGCATCCTTCATATATACCCATAAATTGAATGGGGACTTTGACTTTTTGAAGCACGTGTTGCATTCCATGGAGGATGATTTGTCCCATCTTGTTGGTATCACTCCCATATTTTGGATTGTCACTATTCTCTTTTGGCTGGTATCTGGTGTGATTGGCTATGCTGTTCTTCCCGCGATGATTATCAACGCAGTCGTTCTCATCATCCTGAATGCAAAACTTGTGTCAATCGTCAAGAATATCACAGATAAGCTGGGGACGGGATCTGCTGTCATCCTGGACAAGGATATTTTCTGGTTCAACAAACCAGACTTGCTCTTGCAACCAATGAAATTCTGCCTGTTTGTTTGTTCCTTCATCTTCAACTCATTCTTATACTTTGTGTGGCAGTTTTCAGCAGGGGCGTGTCCATTCTCAGACTCGTTTTATCCTTACTGGGTTATTCCATGGTGGACAATTATCATATTCAATGCTGTCATATTCATCCATCTTGCGACAGTCACCTTTCCTGCATATTCCATGGCAGTGCAAATGGGCTCGGATTTAAAGGGGCACATGCTTCCTTCTCGATTTGTCAAGAAGCTTCTCAAGGCAGTCGAGGAAGCGAGACAAAAGGTTCAGTTGGAAAAAGAAGCCGCCGCACGAGCAGCAGAGGGATCAGAGAAACCTGCAGTGTTTCAGAGGCTGTTTAGAAAGAGCGCCACGTCTCAACTGAGTCAAGCACTGCAAGCAGGAGGTGCAGCGTTGGTTGGTATAGAAAAACCTGGCAAAAATATTTTGCGACAAGAGAGCACCGACATCGACAGCCATTAATGGTTCATTCATGCACCAGTTTGTAGGTGAATGAATGAATATCGTGATTGACATGCAACCGTACTCATGAGTATAGGAGAGGACTGGAGAGGAGTCCCCTCTTTGGGACATTCTTCAGACACGATTGATAGTCTCCCAGTACTGCATGGCATCTTCATTATTATAGTAAATATAAATTAATTATAATATAGCACGGGTATATAGACATTTAAGACAGTATAGAAGAGTCTCATCCCTCAACGACCTGCTAACAACAATCACGCCAACAGAGCACCATGGCCGCGGTTATGGAACACCATGAGGCTGTTTCCCAGCAAGAAAACGACGAAAATATAGAACCAGCAAATGCGATTGCAGCGTACCCTGTCGAAGCTCTTCAGGTACGTGCAGAAGAAACGTGTTGTTGTCAATCACGCGAGCGACAACAACACGTGGCTTGAGAACCGACACGCGTCGTCGATAACATTTGTATATATATTATGTAGGAACTTGGTGTTGCTGCGGGTGATGTGAAAAAACTCCGTGACGGTGGTTTTCACACGGTCGAGGCAGTTGCCTACGCCTCAAAAAGGGAACTTGGTGAGATCAAGGGGATCAGTGATGCCAAAGTTGGCAAAATAAAAGAGGCTGCCGAGAAAATCGTGCCTTCAGGATTTACAACTGCCCAGACAATTCTTCAGAATAGGGGCCGGTTGATTAAAATCACGACGGGGTCAACAGCCCTGGATGAAATTCTGGGTGGAGGTCTGGAGGCGGGGTCGATTACAGAAATATACGGAGAGTTCAGGTGTGGAAAGACACAGCTTTGTCATACTCTAGCTGTGACATGTCAGATTCCTGTATCCAGTGGTGGAGGAGAAGGGAAATGCCTGTATATTGACACTGAAGGAACCTTCCGCCCAGACAGGTTGATTGAGATTTCTGAACGGTATCAGATGAATCCAGAAGAGGTGCTTGAACATGTCGCCTATGCACGTGCTCATAATACCGAACATCAGCAGGAATTGCTCTTGAATGCTGCTGCTTTAATGGCAGATAGTAGATTCTCCCTCATTATTGTAGATTCAGCAACTGCTTTGTTTAGAACAGAGTACACAGGTAGAGGCGAGCTTGCCTCGAGACAGAATAGCCTTGGAAGGTTTTTGAAAACTCTCCAGCGCCTTGCTGATGAATACGGTGTGGCAGTGGTCGTCACAAACCAAGTGGTGCAAGCCAACTTGGATGGAGCCATGAGCTTCTGCGGACCTCAAGTGAAACCTATTGGTGGAAATATCATGGCTCACGCGACAACAACTCGAATTCAGCTGAAAAAGGGACGTGGCAACGATCGTATTGCCAACCTGGTGGCATCACCATCCATGCCAGAGAATCAGGCCACATTTGGCATTTCTGCACAGGGTATTGGAGATTCTAGTGATTAATGAATTACATTAGTAATCGTCTCCTCGAGACAATACTTCTTTTCTTGTCGGATGCAAATAAATTGTATGCTCATATTGTGCAGTATATGATCCCTTTTGGTCCACCAATGGTGGGTAGGCATCAACAAGTCCAACATCACACAGATTCTTCAGAGCCATGAGGTACTTTTGTTCCCCAAGTCTATCAAGATATCTTCTACAGAATGCAAGTGTTCCAAAATTCTTATCAATTGTGCTCAATAAACTTTTCGCCCTTGGCAATCGCAGTGGCACATGGCCCGCATCAAAATTCTTCATGTAATGACTCACTTCCAAGTCTTCCCTCACATATCCCCGACCAGTCGATCCAAACGTCTCAATAGCAAAGAATTCTCCCTCCTCCATCTTTGTAGCCTCCCCCCCTTTGACAATAGGAACACTCTTCCCTGCATGGATCTGATACGGTCCGATAGAATGCCCATTAAGGTTGCAAATAGACTTGACCTGATGTGTCTTTCCATCCAGCTCCACCTCATAACTCTCCATCACTTCTTGAATTGCTGATCCAATATCACACAATCGCACATCAACACCGGCCTCTCGAATCCCTGTATTCGTGGCATCCTTGACAGCCGCTAGTAATGGATCATATCTCGGATTATGTGCCACCGTAAACGCAGAGTCGATGATTCTTCCCTGTATTTGAGTACCAAAATCAACCTTCATCACATCATCATATTGCAACACCGTTGTATCCCCAGCATTCGGTGTCCAATGAGCTGCCACATAGTTGAGAGAGCACCCGGTAGGAAATGCAATACCAGCCTCCAGCCCATTCTCTTCTATCAACTTCCTACTACAATCCTCCAGCTTTTCACACATATCAATCAACTTGACCCCAGGTTTTGCGATAGTCTGCACATATTTCCTCACTTGCCTGTGCACCTCTGCTGCTTTCCTAACAGAGTTGATCATATCCAGTTCCAACTGTTCCAGGTGTCGCTTCTCCTCCGATGTCTCTCGCCATCTCTGATCATCCTTATACGACTGCCATTCTCCTTCAGGGTAGACCCCATCTTTGAACAACTGAGACAAACCAATGGAAGGTGGATTCGTCTGAGTTGATGCAGTCCCGCTCTTTTTCTTCTTCTTCTTTTTCTTCTTCTTCTTCTTTTTCGCAGCATCAGTAGTGCCATCTTCAACATCATTCATAGTATCTTCCTCTGCACCTGACTCGTCATCATGCTCTTCTGCATCCCCTGTCTCGGTCTCTTCAAGAGACTGCTGCTCCAGTGTTTTCCTTACCTCGTCATCCATTCTCGTTTATTGGTAGTTTAGATACGATATAATAATATTATGATAGTAATACGATAGTAATAGTATACATGACTATGAAAACAAAAGAAACAGAATAAATAGACTCACTGAGTCATGACTGATCTTGATATCAAGATCTTGAACTTCAACTTGATTTTGATCCATTCATGAATCGATATTCATCCTCTCTTCATGCATCACATGTACATCTTCTGATGATACCATCCTCAATCAAGGTAGTAAAGAGATGCAAACAGAGTCTATGTAGAATCTGAGATGATATCATGCTTTATTACTGTACCTTGGATGATGATGTTGAACATCTACAATCTATCATCATGCATGATCAATCAAATGAACCTCTTCTCGATGATATTGCTCTACTAGGATGCATTGACTGGCTGGCTGGCTGGCACCAGATCTGGTCACTCTAGAGAATGGAAAAAAACGTTTAAACAACAACGGACAATGTGTCAGTTGTTGTTCGTTTTGTTGTCAAAGGAAAGGAAAAGAGTGTTTCTGCTGCTCATGACTGATCAGGTGGACTATCATTATTATAGAGGACGTCTTGGACTCGTGCGTATCCTCCTGGTCTGCTGGTGTGTGAGTGTGTCTCTCGACAGCAATCGTCACGGAGGAATCCCTCACGGAGTCGTTGCGAGGACGTTTAACAAGGGGGATAGCGTAGCACATACTACGACACATGAAAATGTTGCGACGAATAGTAACAAGAACCAAGCGTTTGCAATCGTTCAACCGATTGAAGGTCAAACGAAACTGCAAGTCAACCAAGAAGGTTTGGAGTTGTTACGAGGTATTCGGGGCCCTGTGGTTCCTGTCGTGGTGATTGGTCCGTATCGATCCGGGAAATCGTTCACTCTGAATCAGTTGATGCGAAAACCCTGTGATGAAGGTTTTGGTGTGGGGCACACGAGGCTGACTCAGACCAAGGGTATTTGGGTCTGGGGAGAGCCCCTTGTGTTGAAGAATGACGATGGAGAGCAGGTGAATGTTGTTTTCGTTGATACAGAGGGATTTGAAAGTACGGGAAAATCTGATGTGTATGATGATAGAATTTTTGCATTGTCGACACTGATATCCGAGGTTTTAATCTACAACCTCCCAGAGAGCATTCGGGAGAGTGACTTGGAAAAATTGTCATTCGCTGCGGAGCTGGCCAAGGCATTTTATGGAAATGGAAAGAGGAATTCTGTAGAGCCAGCTTCGATGATATGGCTGATTCAAAGGGACTTTCTGGAGGGAGACACGCTTCAAGAGACTCTTGAGAGAGCATTGCACAAGGTGCCCAACCCTCATCATGATCAAGGTATTGATCAGCTGAACCATATCCGTGAGGGTCTTGAGATGATTTCAAAGAGCTCCACAGCCATTGGATTGCCTCAACCTCATCTAGATAGGACACGGTTATGTGAGCTGGATGAGTCTGACTTTGATCCTGGATATGTGAAGCAACGGGATGCACTCAGGGATCTAGTCAAGAGCATGGCCTCACCAAAGTCTGTCAAAGGGGAAGTGTTGGACGGAGAAGGACTGGTATCGTTGATTGTTGACACAGTGACTGCGTTAAATGAGAGAGATTTCCCTACCTCTTCATCGCTGGTACATTTCTTTAATAAGGATTTGGTGGCAAAATGCAAGGACATGTTTGTAAAGGATCTTGCACATCACAAACTACCATCTGAGGAGGATGAGATTAGGGCAATCTCAGAAACAATTAAGAAGAATGTTCTCGATACTTTTGATAGAGATAGGTTCGGGAATGATGTTCTTGGGTTAAAGGAAGAATTGGAAGGACTCTTGGGAGAGGCTTTGGAGACGAGGCTTGCTGCGAATGAATTAGCATCATCCAAGGCGTGTGAACATGCAGAGTTAGAGTGCGAAGATATCATGGAACGAGAAGCAAAACAGGCCCTTCCTTCTACCAATAGATTCAAGAAACGGTATGAGAAATGTAGGGCAATGTTTACTCTCAAATGTGTAGGACCAGGAAGAGAACATAATGCAGAGAGGCTGTCACATGCTTGGGACAGAGAGTTGTCACGTTTTAACAAGGAGTTCAACGACAAACTCCTGAACGGTGTTGTCTTTATAGCTATAGCAGTTGTTGTGATATTCAGATTCGTTATTAGATGGGGTCTGGGAGAGACGGCTGGATGGATTGTATTCATCTTTTTACAAATTTATCCTAGAACATTTATTGGTTCTTCTAGCAGCATGTTTGACACCAAGGGATGGCAACTAGTGGTCAAAATTTGGGAAGCAATTGTTGACAACCCAGTGATTGACATTCAAAGGTTTGGAATTCCATTCATGGGTATTGTGTTGGTTGTATATTCGTGTAGAAGATGTCTGACAAGGGTTTGGAGAGGAAGAAATCGTAGACGGACCAAAAGAGATTCTGATGGAAAAGACTTGGATGTTTGATTACAGCGTCATAATAATAATTATACTACTGTATTTTTCAAAATGTCAAACTGGTTTCATACTATGGGGTGATTCATTCTCGGATTGCCCCCTCTACGGACGTTGTCTGTTTGTTGTTTCGAATTTCCATGGGCATTTGATCTCAGGTTTTTGATACGAATACATGTCACAATGCCACATTGGGATTGGCTATCAATATTTCGTTCTTCTCCTCGTGATAAATTCACGGTGAAAGAACTCCAGAGACTTCACGGTATCTTGTTGCATCAGGTGACCAGTCCTGGAACAGGAACTACTGAAGAATACACAGAGGCTCTTCGGGCAATGGCAGAGATTGTCATTTGGTATGATACTTTCTTTGTATGTAATGTTTCATACGGAAGCAATAGAATTTGAATATCATGGTGCTGTAGGGGGGATCAACATGACAATGTTCTTGTGGAGTATTTTTTGTCGGAGAACATGCTGGGATATTTTCCATTGATTCTGGAGTATCCTGAAAATCTGACGGGGGATGTCGCCAGGCAGGTGCTACAGACCTTGGGTCTATTGATTCAGAATATCACAGAGACTGAGACTCTGTATTGTTTATTTTCAAATAATCATTTGAATCGGATTCTTTCAATGGAATTTGACTTTGATGAGGAAATCTTGGGGTACTATGTCAATGTATTAAAAACTATTTCTCTCAAGCTTGATCAGCATAGTGCTGAATTTTTTTTGGTGGAGGGTGCAACATTTACTCTGTACTCAAAGGCTCTGGAATTTGGACAGTGTGAAGATAGAATGGTGCTAGCAGCTGTTCGTAACATAACCCTCTCATCGTATTGTATCCCATCAGAATCGGTACGGGAATGCTTTTCACACCAAGATACTGTATCATATTTCAGCGTGCTGTCTGAAAGGCTGGCAAAGGCATGCTGCTCTTTAGATGCTCTCCTGGTGAAAGAGTCACCAGACCCTATGGAGATTGAAGAATTGCTATGCCACATTGATGATGAATTTGTATATTTTAATGAAGTGTATTCTACAGGGGTTCCAGTGGTAATATGCAACGTCGTTAAATTATTTTGGAAGGAGATTATCTTGAATCTCTGTCTAGGATCTCTGTCTAGAGGCAGGCAGGCCAGACCAAAGAAGGGGAGACAGTGTATACGGCCCATAACGGCGTTGATAGTCCTTGAAACGTATATTAGATCAGTATCAAATAAAGAGCTCTTGTCTCTCTTGGTGTCGATGATGTTGGGTGGGGATTCGTTGACTTTAGGGAATGCGATAAGAAAAGAGCACAACTCACTAGATTTATCAGATATTCTGATTACAGATAATCCCTCTGAAATCCATGACAGGCGGGAAGTAATACTAGGGTATCTAGAGAAAGGAGATAAGGTTCTTGCACCCGCGGTATTGCGATTGATGGCCAATGTTCTCAGACATGAACACATGACAGACGATCTGTTGTGTACCATAGGATTGGTTTCTTTCGACCGTATAGCGCGACAGAAGAAGATGCCAATATTGAATCAAGATAGTGTGAAGTCGTTTTCTGTTGATTCTCAAGGTATCTTTGAAACTGCTACATCGGCTTGCTTCTCCATTCGCCATGATGAGGTGCTAGAAGCAATCTTTTCAAGTATTTCATCTCCATACACTTCTCCCCTCACGATTATGACTGTTTCTTGGATGCTTTCCAAAATAATTGAAGATGATATGGAATCTTCCTTAGAAAGATTGCGGCCATATCAGCCTGAGGTGAAAAAGCTCCTTAATTCATATAATGACTGTACCTTTTCCAAAGTGATTGGTCTCTCTGATTGGGTAGACATCATACCTGTGTTGATGATGAAGTATTGGCCAAGGCTAGGAGTTATAAATACCGGATTATTTTCAACTAGATCTTTAATAAGCTCTTGGAAATCAACAGTGTTCCTTCAGAAGCTGGAGTCTGGTGGATTTCAAAATGCCCATGCAAAGGGTTTGAGTGTATGTCTACTCTGCGTCATGGGATATATAACCAGATATCAGTTGTACCAGCGTGTATCCACTGGTATGATAGATAAAACATGTCCTTTTCCAGGGCCCACGCGTGTTATGAAAGGAGATGTACGACATGGGGACATTGTGAATGCACCCCCAGGAGCATTTCCAATCAACACAAATCATGCTCTATTGAAGATTTGGAAATCATCAGATACAGAGTGCGTATGGTATGATCAGATCATAAGCATTGTAGTACTCAAGAAAGACTCGGTGGATAGGTACCGGGTTGCGAGCGTTGTTCCCATAGCTGGGGCCAACCCAATCAAAAGCAAGGTTGGTAATGTGATGTGCATTTCTGGACGGGTTGGACTCTATTCTGTTTTAGAGGAAATAAAACAGTCTTCTTTAGGACTCAATTTTTATGCGATTGATGCTACTCATCGTTTTGCAGGTGATGAAATAAAAATATCGTTTGAAACATCAGAGGACTGTGAATTTGTATACAAACTTGTCAATCAGATTGTTGAGGATTTGAGAGATCGGTGTGCAAGTCACATCGCTTCTCTCCTTCCTCCGTAATGACCATATCCTAATATTTCGTTTTTGATGATCGTCTGTAAATATCAGAAATGTCATTATCATCCCCACCTCCTTTTCGCTTTCCTCCCTTCTTTTTAGAATCTGCCTCCTTCATCTGCATTGTTGCAATTCTCTGTGCTTCTGACACCCTCTCCACAAAAAGCAACACAGATTCTTGATCTGAGGGATATAATTCAAGCTTCAATCCAATAAGAGCTTCAATCTTCTGGATCATTTCGACATCGTATTGGGTGATGATTGTAATTGCTCGACCACTCCTTCCTGCTCTTGCAGTTCTGCCCACTCTATGGACGTAGTCCTTCGAATTGATTGGGACATCATAATTCACTACTATATCTACAGAAGGAATATCTAAACCTCTAGAAGCAACATCTGTAGCAACCAGCAACTGTCTATCACCAGACTTGAATTTGTTTAATGCTGCCAAGCGCTTTGGCTGACTCATTTGCCCATGAATGGGAATTGCTCCAAAGCCAAGATTACGCAACATCAAGCTTATTTTTCGAGTAGATTCACATGTTCTCGTGAATATCATACCAGAAGATCCAGCAAGTTCCGTCAACAGGAAGGTCAGATAGCAGTCTTTGTATTTAGCAGGCACAAACATGTACTGCTGGCGCAAGGTCTCCACAGTTGAGTATTTTGCTGCCACCTCAACCTTTACGGGATCTTGCAAACAGGCTCGCTGTAATTTTGCTACTTTATTTGTCATTGTCGCGGAAAATAACTGCGTTCTTCTATTCCTAGGAATCACTTTTAAAATTTGATCAATTTCTTGCTCAAAGTCCATGTTGAGCAATCTATCAGCTTCATCCAGTACCAGATGCTTTAGCGTCTTGAGGTTAAAGCCTTTTGTATTTGTCAAGTGGTCTACAACACGACCAGGTGTTCCAACAATAACATGAGGACGTTTCGCAAGACTTATCGCCTGAGCCATCATATCAATACCTCCAACCAAAACAGCACACTTTACTCCAATACCAGCTCCAAGGGCCTCAAATTGTTGCGAGATTTGGATAGCCAATTCACGAGTAGGAGACAACACTAGTGTAAACATAGCCTGTGGTTTGTCCAGCAATGCCTGCAGGATAGGAAGCGCAAAAGCCCCAGTTTTCCCTGAACCAGTCTGTGCCAGACCAATGACATCTCTATTCTGCAGTACCAACGGAACAGCTTGCTCTTGAATACTACTGGGAGATTTCCATCCCAAAGCTACCGCTGCTTCTGCCAATTCTCTACATATTCCTAACTTTTCAAAGGATGTAATACTCTCCTCGTTCTTTGGTGGAGCATTTGAAGGTGACCGAGCATGCGTTCCTTTAGACTCTACTTTTCCGCCAGTTCGAGACATTGTACTGAATACCTCGATTATTATCTAATATAATACTTCAATATATATGAAAGATGCGAGAGAAGAGATCCTTTTCAGAAACAATGGGATTCGACACATGCGTCGAGCACCAGAGAAACCAGCCAAGGAGAACTTTGAGCGTTATAAAAGAATGTATAAATTGTCAATAAAATTATTCATTACTTGGTGGCAGTGATTCAAGGGATTTTCTATTGAATTCTGCCTCTGCTTGAATTCTGTCAAACAGTCCTTTACTGGACATGGTCCATGGAAGTTTACGAAGTTCATCCTCTACCTCTTTATACGTTGGTTTTACTTGACTTGTCAATATAGTTGTCATTTCTTTGGGGCCTCGAACTACTGACACTTTCCAACCATATCCATGGAAATAGATCCATCTGGTATTGTCACCATTGATCCTCAACTGCTTTACCATGTATGTGTCTTTAAAGCTCTTGACAAGTTCCAAAGCTGGCTGACGAACCCAAGGCAAGACTCCAAAATCATTTATAACATTACCTTCTGTATTCCACTGTGGATTAACAATCACCTGAAGTTTCTTGGTTGCCTCTGTGATCTTTCTCAATTCACCTATCGTCTCTGCAGTTGGGAAAAGAACCAAGGATACATTCTCTCCTGACCAAGCACCGACTGCATCAGCATCATCTATGATTTTCGCAGATAAAGGACCTTCTAAACCAGGGAGGTTTTTCAACTGGACCAGAATATCCTCAACCATTGGTTGTGCAGCTTTAAACTGCTGCCTGATACCTCCTGGCCAATCATCAATATCGGTGGCACCGATCAGAGGAAGGATAATTTCTACTCTTTGTCGTGTCACGCCATCACTATATGCCGATTTAATGGCTTTGTAGCATTGTTGCACGATTTCTGCACTGCTCGAGGGAAACTCGGGGGCAGCAGTGTCCAGACCGGAATCAACCCCTGAACGAACAACCTTCAACGATCTTCTGATAGTTCTCGTTGTATTCGTCATAGGGGAGATACTTTTTGAGGTCACTAACATCCCTTGACGTCCCTGGGACGCGATACTCCCAGTCTGTCGCATGTCTTGCTTCCTTTCAATGATCTGTCGTCGATTCCTTGTTTCCTGAGTTTGATACACAGAGTATTTGGAGTCAATATAAATTAATTAGGAAAGTTATGGCTGACAATGGAGCCAACAGAATGACATTGTAGAAAATATCCTCATCTACAGATGGACCCAAGAAAAAGTTATCTTCATCCTGATACGGGCGATCAGCCATCTATGAACGTATCTCAATCCAGATCATTTTATTTGAAAACAAACAGAATAATATTCTGCCATCAATTTGCATCCGGTGTCCTTGAAACGCAAGATGAACACAACTCACATGTCAACGATACGCCCCAGTGCTATTCTCTCCAGGAGAACTGTCTCGAGTGTACCTCGCGTGAATAGCAATAGCCATGTATTTCAAAGATGTATGAACAAGGTGCTGAGACGACCCTACTCCCGCGGGCAGACCAGTCATCAGACTGGGTCTACGAGGGGGGGTCCTGTTCAAGTACGCTGTGATTATCGCACTAAACCTGCATCAGACATTCGCGTTCTTGTAGTAGGAGCAACTGGATATATTGGAAAATTCGTTGTGAGGGAATTGGTCAACAGAGGATATCAGGTGGTGGCATTTTGTAGAGAGAAGAGCGGTATTGGTGGCAAGCAAGGAATGGAGGACGTGAAAAAGGAGTTCCCAGGAGCACAGGTAGTATTTGGAGAGGTGACTGATGTGAACTCTTTAAGCAAGGTTGGTTTTGAAAAGCCGGTTGATGTTGTTGTGTCATGCCTTGCAAGCAGAACTGGTGGTATCAAGGACTCAAATCTTATTGATTATCAGGCCACCTTGAATGCATTGAATGCCGGTCGAAAAAATGGAGCTCACCATTTTGTATTGTTGTCAGCTATTTGCGTTCAAAAGCCATTGCTTGAATTCCAGAGGGCCAAACTCAAGTTTGAGAAGGAACTCATGGAGGCTGGGGATATTACCTACTCTATTGTCAGACCAACAGCCTTTTTCAAATCACTTGCAGCACAGGTAGAACTGGTGAAAGACGGTTCTCCATATGTGATGTTTGGTGATGGAAAATTGGCCGCATGCAAGCCAATCTCCGAGAGAGACTTGGCATCCTTCATGGCTGATTGTATCATAGAAGAGGACAAGGTCAACCAAGTACTCCCAATTGGTGGCCCAGGAGAGGCTTTGACAGCATTAGATCAGGGACAAATGCTCTTTGATATTACAGGAAAGAAGCCATGGTTTTTCCCTGTTCCAGTGGCTGTGATGGATGGTGCTATTGGTCTGTTTGACTGGCTGGCAAGCATATTTCCCCAGCTTGAAGACTCTGCCGAGTTTGCAAAGATTGGCAAGTACTATGCTGTTGAGAGTATGCTCGCCCTCGATCCTACCACAGGAGAGTATTCCGCAGAAATGACCCCTAGTTACGGAGAAGATACTCTGGAAGACTTTTTCAAGACTGTAGTCAAGGAAGGTTTGAAGGGTCAGGAACTTGGTGATGCTGCAGTCTTTGGCATCAACAAGGAATAGTATCATGCCAACAACATGTAATATATATTCTTTTATGATGTCATACTCATACTCAACATTCTTGAATTGAGCGATTTATATGGTGTTTAAATCAATTTGAAACCGAATCGAATGCTTTAAGGACCTAAACCTTTTTGCAATAGGCAAAAGCTTCCACCAATAGAAATGGTTCAGCTGTATTTCGAGAAATCTCAGCATTGCAGCGGGTTTGTTTAGGCAACGGCACCCGCCCTGGAATTCCAAAGCCAATGTCATCAAAGTGGAATTGACCTGATGCGTACTCGTACTCGTTGTTGCATCGTCCTCCCTGCACATACAAAACAACAGTGGTAGCATGATCATCACCCAGGAATCAGAAAATGATGTAATAACAAAACGCACATATGCAATCGGAGTCAATGGTGGGCAGTCGACACTGATATCGCAGAACGCATTGTCTTCATTGCTGTTCAGACAGTCACAGGTATAACTCGCTCTAGGATTGCTCAGAGTTGCATTGCAATTCCATGGAACCTGAGATGCATTGTTTGCTGGCCGTTCACAGCTGCATGTTAGCTTTGATGTGACAACTTTTGGATCGACTGACTGCTCAACAACGGTGAAGAATTCTTTGATTGACGTGAAATCGACACTGGTGGTGATAAACTCGTAAATTTCCAGGATAAAGTCAGCAATTAGTTTGATAGTGATGTTTGGATTTCCAGTCGCAGATGCAAGACATCTGTCAATCGGCCACGTGACAGCCTGGCATGCCAAACTCTGGAATGTAAAGAAATATATACAGTTAACAGATCTGGTTCCTCATACATGCATCGATGGTGATATCACCATGATGAACCATGCAATTTCCTCAAACCGCTTCCTTGGTCAATGCAGGCATTGCAGAGCTCACGCACCGTGGAATTTTCATCCGAGTTCTTACCCAACAACCTGTCCTCTTCGGGCCCTTGATAACCATACATTGAATAAAAATTCCAATGTTAGTAACCTAGAGGAAATACGTATAGATTACATCATTACAGTACTGTACCACTAGTGGTAATACGCGACATACCTCCTCTGCGTTGACCAAGAGCATAAGGCGCGCACAACAACAAAACAAGTGATCCAAGTATGGTAACTTTCATCATGAAATTACAATATAGACTACTAGTATCTGTCAAGGTAATTAAAATTTCTTTTTGTATTTGTAATGATGAAACAGAAATGGTACTTGATTGTGATGGAAACCCGTTGCCTCGGAATGATTGATCCCGTTGTTTCCACGTCATCCCATCGTTTCTCGGACGGACCGATTGTAATTAATGTCCCTGGGCATTTCCCACCGGCATTCTGGCAAGTGTAGGCTATACCACGTGTCATTATTCAGAATTAAAAGGATGGTACAAATGCTTCAGCAACATCTGGCACTGTTCCACAATTGCATTTCCAAGTCTACCCACTTGGTATTCTCATAATTTGCCAAGAATGGCGAGATTATGAGAATTCAAAATTTAAATCTGACAGACGAGATATCGTTTCACGTCTAGACGTTTATACTCTATCTTAAATACAATTTAGTTGATAGAATTTGTTACATACATTCATAATAGAAGGCAAAATGGTCGTGGCACTTGACGACTCTAGGCTGATCGTGTCGAAACAACATCCGAATCAAGATTCACAGCCATTATTCAAACCTGCCGGAAAATCCTCTTTTTATGGATCTCATACAGTACAAAAATCTTTGGAAGAGATCAAAGAGGAGAGATATAGAAAAACAGGGAGATTATTGCTGCTCCAACGGAAAGCTGCTCGTCTAGGCAACAACATAAGAGCAAGGAGAGATTTTGAAATCTTTCGAGACGAACAACGCAAGGAGATCATCCCACAGTGCCCTGAACTTATGCTAGAATATGACGAAGCCGTCTTTCGCCGGGCAGCAAGGGCTATATGGGATGAACAAGATGCAGACACAAAACAAGAATATAGAGCCAAGGCAGGCAAGGAGAAGGGGGTTGGTCCCTCGAAGAAGGAGGCGACTGTGAAGAAACAATCTACCAAAAGGAAGAGTAAGAAAGCTCGGGTGGCTGTGGTGAAGAAGAGGAAGAATACGAATGGAACGGTGGTTCAGGAGAGAAGGCAGAGTCCAAGGCTGCGAGAGAATACAGGATCATGATTGGTGTACTTTTGTATGGTAATGGCACGATAAAGATCATCCAAGTAGTTTGTTGTATTGATATTCATGTAATAATATTCATGTTTGATGTAAATTTTGATGCATCATCCATGGATGATCTACATGTAAGTTATTTATACCTGTAAGATGTATCTTTGAATGCATCTCTGTCAAATCAAAGATTCAGTACAATATAATTATACCTATTTTTTCACTAGAATCAATAAAAATGATTGATGCCAGCCATCATCTATTCCCCCCCGGGATATGGGAGGAGACAATGGCCGAGTCCATTGGGTTTACCATCACCATGTTTCGCTTTGTTATTGCATTTTTACTGAGCATACCCGTGTCCATTGTCTTCAAGAGGTTTCCTAAAACGGTTACAGGTAGACATGTATACGCGATCGTGACCGGATTTCTCTTGATTTACTACCCATTTGGTGCCGGTTGTTTTCATGCTCTTGTGACGTCAACAGTCGTGTACCTCTTTATGACTTTATTCCCAGCTCAGTGTGGCACCCTTGCCTGGTTCTTTTCTTTTCCATACCTGATCATGAATCATGTGAATCAAGCTAGTGGATTGGCTTGGAAAGATGGGAATCTTGATTTCACCGGGGCTCAAATGGTCCTGACTCTCAAGTTGATTGCTGTGGCCATGTGTTACCAGGATGGGTCGAGAAAGAATGATGCAATGTTGCATCCGTATGCATTATCAAAACGCTTGACGCGTATTCCTAGCCCTTTGGAGTATTTCTCCTACCTATTCTCTATAGGAAGTTTGTTATCTGGTCCTTTTTATGAAGCAAAGGATTACCTGGACTATGTTGCTAGGCAGGGTGATTGGGATGAGCAAGTGCAAGGGGGTGCCATTCCGAGTACTGCTGCTGCTGGAACGAAACGATTCCTAAAAGCGTTGGTATGCGCGTGTGTGTGGATGTATTTTACCCGGGCGGGATGGAATATAGACTTTGTGGAGGGAGAGTATTGGAGGAATGAATTGCCAGTATTTCTTAGGATTCTATCACTATGGATAGTTGTGGTTGTGTATAGATTTAAATATTATGCGGTTTGGACTGTTTCGGAATGCATGATGATATTCAGTGGATTAGGATACAGGAAACGTGATACCGATGGTGCCCCACTCTGGGATCGATATGTGACATCACATATTGTGTCAGTAGAGCTTAATCCGTCCATTGCAGATACACCTAGACACTGGAATATTTGTACTGGGTTGTGGTTGAGGCATTATGTATATAATCGCTTGAGTAAACCTGGGGAAAAGGCATCATTTTTCAACATGATAGTAACCCAGCTTGTGAGTGGTGTATGGCATGGTGTCTTTGCAGGGTACTGGCTCTTTTTCGCAACATCTGCATTCATTTTCCAGGCTTCTCGGATTATTTTCAAGTATGAGTTATCATGGCCCGCAAAATGGAGAAACTTTTATCCTTGGTATTTCATCAAAGTGATCATGTCAGCACTTGTATTAAATTATGCTGGCAGTGCCTTCATGGTATTGTCATTCACAGAGTCTATGAGGATTTGGAAAGCAACATATTACTTCGGGCATGTATGGATGGTTCTTGTGTTATTAATAGGTAAATTATATCCTCCTAAGAGGATACCAAAGAAACAGGAATAAATTATCTTTTGTTGTAAGTCACGAATGCGAGAGACAATACTGTCACTGTTCTGAAAAAGACAATGTACGCAAAGACAATCAAAATACACCACCAAGCAAAGCCTGGATCATAGTCCCAGAACTCCTGGACATACGATCCTACTGTTTGATTTGATAGAGGCTGCCCATTCAGTTCCAAGGGAACATCACTATCTGCCAGCTGGGTGGCCCCAAATCCATACAAGATCCAGGTTGTTGGACTAATCCTGGACATCCATTTCCAACCAGCTGGGGTCTGGGGATATGGCACCAGGAATCCATTGAAAATCGTCCACATCTGATTTAAAAAGGCAGCCAAGAGCTGAGCCAAAAGCTGGTTCGGGCAAACAACAACTAAACACTGACCCAAAAACGTGTACATGGTGACAGACATGAAGAACATGAGTAAAAAGTAAAAGAATTTCCAAGCACTGACTGAAAAGCCAACCATCCAGTACACCATCACCACCATCACAATTGCTTGTACCAGTAAGTAGGGAATCTCAACAATACCCTGGGCAAAAGAGAGAGTCCAAGGATTATACATTGCAGCTGCTCTATGTCTATAATATACAGTCCTCTCACCAAAAATCACTGGCATCACAGTCATGCAGTTGAACATCCCATTGAAGATTGCCAATGAAAACATCAGTCCAAGAATATTTTGTATTGTATCTTGACTAGCAGATTCAGACTCTGGTCTCAAAGCCTTTGCCTCATTCAAGTATACCAGACCATAAATGAGAGCAATGGTGAGGGTCATGATAACCCTCGTGAAGTTGTAGTGGGGAGCTCTCCAGTAATAAGCTACATATTTTTGCATCAGCATCTTTGCCTGTGTCCTTGCTGATGTGGCATACATGCTTTCAATCTCCAGCACAGCTGAAGACTCCTTTGTCTTGGAAACAATTTCGTCTCCCAATGCAAGGTTCTTTATGCGCAGTTCGCTGTTCAAGTATTCATCAGGGAAATCTAGATCTGCAGGTTTGAATGATGTAGCCATGGATCCACCCGTCACCTCAAGCATCCATGTTGCAGGATTGTAACCTGGTTTGATCGGTGTCACACCATTGTATCCCTCCAGATATGATATCAGATCTTGACTATGCTCTCCAAGCGGTCCAAAATAGGTCAGGCGACCACCCCTCTGCAGCAGTACCAGCATGTCAAACGCCTCGAATATCTCTGTTGATGGCTGATGGATTGTCACTGTCACCGTCCTGTTGCTATTTGCAACATTACGCACTGCTCTCATCACAACAGCCGCAGCACGAGCGTCCAAGCCACTGGTGGGCTCATCCATGAACAGTACAGATGGGTTCCCCACAAGCTCCACCCCGATGCTCAGACGCTTCCTCTGCTCAATCGACAAGCCTTCACCCCCAGGATCACCCACCACAAGATCTTTCAGCTTACCTAGCTCAATAGTCGATATTGTATCATTGACGATAGATATAACATCACTGTCTGATACTTCTTTCTCATTCAAACGCAGCCGTGCAGCAAAGTGAAGCGTCTCATACACGGTGATGCACGGAGAGTGCACATCCATTTGCTCCACATATCCCACAAGTCTAGACCATACAAGTGGATCTACATCGCGGCCGTTAGCAAGGATCTCACCTCGAATGATGCCAATAGTTTTGCGTCCAGCTACCACATCCATTAGGGTGGTCTTGCCAGCACCAGACCCACCCATCAAGGCAGTAAGTTTCCCTGGCTCGGCATAGAAGTCAATGCCTTTGAGCAGCTGAAGCTTACCCTCAATATCTTTGTCCCTAGATCCCTTGACCACTCCAGGACTTGAGCCACCAGACGGATCTGGCACATAGTACTTAACATCCCGACAGACCAGGGAAATTGGGTCAAACTTCACAGGGGCAGCCTTGTCCTTAGGCTTGGCCTCGCAGGCTCCTTCAGATAATGGGATATCCTGTTTTGCTTTCTTTATTGTAACTTGCTTCAACCTGCCACGGCCCAAGTACCGTCCCATGCCTTCTTTCGTCTGAGTCTGTTGTTCCTCGAGGGGCACAGAAGGTTTGGGTGATGGAGGATTTGTGAACCGCAATGCAAGGGCGCCTACTCCAGTGACAAGAAGCAGATACATCCAGTTGAAAAGGACAGCCATCCAAATCCAGATACGATCGGTAAATATTCCAAAGCTTTCCATGATAAGGTCCCCACCACTGCCCCATGTAGGAGATGTCAGCTCATTAATTGCCAGTGCTCGAACTCCATATGAAAGGGGGTTCAGTCCATAGTAAACCCATATGAGATAATCGGGAATCGACGTACGAATGATAGTGAACCCATTTGTAAGCATCAATAGCAGCAAAATTAGAGATCCTAACGCATTTGCTCTGATCATGTTGGAAGAGACATAGGCCAGGAGTCTGAACAGGCCTGCCAAGCAATTAGAACATGACCATGTAACCAAGAGAAAGGTGAAGAAAGCACCAGCAGAGCGATACAATCCCGATATCCAATACACCGATATGGAAAACAGAATTGACTCTGCAGTTGATGATGGCAGTTGCGCGATCAGGTGAGCAATGGCATATGCCCATGATGGGAAAAACTTGTTGTTCCTGTGCTTATAAAACACACCCTTTGTGTTGAACACAAATCCAACGACAGGCATAGATGACATTGACAAATATATGATGGACAAGACGCATAGAGAAAGAACCTTTCGGCCCTGTGCGAAAACCTCCTGTCGATATTCGTCCATGCTGGCAGGATCTGTGGATGCTGGGGCACTTGGTGGTGCTACAGAGGCAAAGAATGATGAAATAATCAGACCCATCAGCACAGCCTGCACGCATCGAGCTATGTAGTATGCTTTGTCACGCTTGATTAAAATCATTTGACGCTTCAGAGCAAACCAACTCAAGAGAAGACCGCTACGAGCATACTCATTCCGTGCAAGAGAATGGGGGTTCCCCAGGGCTCTGTCGAATGGGTGCTTCTCAAGCTGCATCTTCATCGCCTGACCCGTTTCGGTCTGCCAGAAGGCGTCCTTAATGGAATCAACATCAACCAAGAGATTTTCTGGTGGTGACCGCATGATAGTCTCAAAGTCCCGGTCAGACTCTGACAAACCGTGCTGAGAAAGCAATGCTGGACTTGCATACAGGAGTTGACCCACTGGGGACGTCACCTCCTGAAGGAAAGACCCAGGGTCTTTACGAGCAGGACAATCGAAGCCCAATCTCGAGAAAAAAGGAAGTACATCACCCATAGGACCGTGGAAAATAACCTTGCCATCTGTAAGAAGGAGCAAGTCATCAAAAAGCTCCATGACCTCTGGGGCAGGCTGAAGAAGGCTAACTACGACGGTTCGCTCAAATGCATGGCACGCATTCCGCAGAGACTGTACAACAGAAAACGTCGTTGCTGAGTCCAAACCGGTCGAGATCTCGTCCATAAATATTGCCCATTGAGGCCCAACCATCACCTCTGCAGAGGTCACACGCTTCTTCTCTCCTCCAGAGACACCTCGCAGGTTCTCATCACCAACAAATGTGTTCAGTACGTTGCCGAGGCCAAGAATGTTCAGAATGATGTAAGGCTTTGACTTTGAAACCACAAGTTTTCGAAGAAGCTTCAGAAACTCTTCATCTGCCACGTCATCCCCGATGGACCCGTCACTTGCACTCATCTTGGAAGACCTTCCAAGCTCAGCAACTACTTGGCTGATCTCATCCTCCAGATCCTCCGTATCATCCCGAGCCTTGTCAGGTTTCATTTGCTTCTTTTTACGACGAATTGATTGAAGTTGCTCCTTCACCCCGGCAAGAATATGCACAAATGCCTCCTCTGGAATCTGACACTGGGCAGCAAAGTTCACAGTCTCAAGAACTGTCATGTTGGGAATGTGCTTGTCATGCTGGTCCACATACCCGGCAGTCCTCTGTACCACAAATTCATCCACATCTTCACCATTATATTTGATAGATCCGTCGATACGAAGGCCCTCATGCGCTCGCAATCTCCCGCTCAGCGCCTGAAGCAACACGCTCTTGCCTGATCCAGGTGGTCCGAGCAGAAGGGTCAGTCTACCAGGCTTGAGCACCCCATCCACGCCCTCGAGAAGCTTTACAGGCATTTTTTGGCTCTGACCAATGATTCTACTTGGAAGCAAACTGTACATCAGGTCCTTTGCGGCGTTCCAAACAGACGGATTTCTTGATGACCCCATAAGGGCATCAGCTTCGACAGTCAGGTTTTGGTACTCAACTTCCACCCTGTGCAACCCCCCGGGCTGGTTCCTACGCCAGGACAATTCAGTTAGTTTCGAGACTGATATGAAAATTCGTGGAACCCATAGAAAACATACCTCATGACCTCGCGCAATCGCCCATGATGCTCGTATCCCATGATATCCTTGGCCAGCTCTTCCTTCTCCTTCTTCTTGAAACTCTTATTACCGTGTCGGAGCTCCTCCCTGGCAACCTTGATGAGTTCCAATTCATCCATGTTACAATATTCATCGCTATAGATTGACTGCCCCTCGTCACGAAACTGGAACCCAGAGGCGGGGTCGAATGCCCCATTTTCATAGTCTCCAGCCCGAAGATTTTGAGGCGCAAAGATCTGTTTCACCATCTCTACGATAGATGGATCCAATAACAATTCATTTCAATGAACTGAATCCTCCAATTTATGTCTAGACCCCATTGGTCTCTGTGAACAAATAAAACTCCACCATGCTCTAAAATGGACATATTTCTTCGTTCAAATGAGACATTGGATGGGACGTAAATGTCAATCAAAGAGTCACTTGACTCGTACGATTCTACAATAAAAATGAGGTATTACCTTGAATATCCAAATAGTATTAAGAATACGTTTACATGCGATCAATTCTAGACTCCTGAATGGAGTAATATACTACTGTAGTCATCATAATATGAACATATGAATAGAGAATGGTTGGAACACCCAGGAGAAACAGTCGTCCAGGGGTCTGTTTCCTACAGTATCATTATTTTAGATGATGGAGAAGAAATTGATGGATTGGTGGGGCGTATACGAGACTTGATTGGTAGCCTAACTTTATGGAATATCCAGAGTGGTCCAGAGGAAAACTGTGCAAGGGTCAATCAACGGCAGTATATATGGCAATGTGAGCCTATGGAGGTACAGCAGCGATGCTCTGTTGATGAAAATACGTCATGTAGTCATGCGAGCTCGTCTTGCAAGGGGAAGAGGACTGCATTGGAAGGTTGTGTGAAATTTGGTGAAAATTTGGATGATGAGTGGTTTGTTGTGTGGATACTGCGGGAAATCTCGAAGCATTTCCCTGTTTTAATTAGGGTGTGGGATAATGATGGGGAATTTCTACTCATAGAGGCTGCATACTCGTTGCCAGATTGGCTAGAGCCAGATGTTGCAGAAAATAGAGTGTGGCTACTCAACGGCAAGGTGCACTGTATTCCGTTGGATTCGAGAAATGAACGAAAACGTATCGATGTAGATGAAGCGATAGATATTTTGCTTAAAGATACAGAACGTAGCAGGGAATGTGGAAAAGATATTGATGCTGTGATATCAAGGAGGATCCAGGCATATCCAAAGTATGCTCAGGATACAATGCACAGGGCTACTGTATGCATTCCTCAAAGCGTTGCTTCAATACTCATACAGAGTCCACAAAGCATATCAAAATCTGCGGAGCGATTCAGTGTGAGCATTCCCGCTGAGAGGAGGCATGCAGCCAAGGTTTGTCGATATTTGACAAAAGGAGAAGGACTTGTGCCATATATCGCGACTTTTAACAGACACACATACTGCAATCTTAAACTATCATCATATAAAGCCCCCGATCAATCTCCGTGGCATGCATATAGTGAAGAATACAAGCAACAATCTGAGTCAGAGAACAAAGATGATGTGAATGTAGCACTGGACCTGGGTCTGAAGATTGCCCTTGGTTTTGAGATGGCAGACGTCGCTCCTGGGACTATAGAAAATCTAAAAGACTATCTAGCCAAAGATTGTGCGTACAAAGATGACGAGACATGGTTGTATGAATCTTCTGAGATGTTAGAGTCACAACTGGATATACGCGAGGAAGAGCTTGGTGGGTTTAATCCAGAAGAATTTTCAAGAAGAATGAAAGGTTTCTTCAATACCATGTCAAATGTAGATGGGGCTGTTGCCGAGGAAGAAGAAATTTCGTTGGACCCTGACCTGTTTTTCAAAATTCTCAGAGGAGAACCAGAGTCCTCAGATGAGGGATCCTCGTTTTATGACATGGATGGAGGAAGCGTCTCTGATGAAGAGTTTCAGGAAAGGGAAAGAGTTATTTTAACAGAGACGGATAGCGACGATGACGATGGTTTTGATGAGGCATATGATGAAGCACTTGCCAAGGAATTACAGAATACATGTCTAGGCAGCTCTTTTGCTAGAGATGATGATGCCCCGGTAAACCTCGATTTGAACCTGGTCTCGAATCTTTTATCTTCGTATCAGGAGCAAGATTCTGGTGCTGGCCCTGTGAGTAATGTAGCTGGCCTTTTGGGTATTTCTTTACCTCGACACCAAGCCACTCCCCAGCAATCCACCACCAAAGATGGCACACGGTGAAAGATGTGCTGGTATATTCGTACTATACTATATAAATATGGTATAAAACGGAACAAGGACAGAACGAGGGGTATTTTGTTCATATAGAATGATATATTGGGTCGATTCGTAAGAAAGTGTTTCAACCAGGCGCGTCAAGGCGCGCCATGTGATTTCGTGGCTGTCCTGTTGAATTGGGCAGGTCCAGATTGCCCTGGAATAGCATGTGCGGCCACCAAGGGGAGATTGAAAATAGGGCACGTTTCTCTCGAACGTCGAACAAAAACAAATGTAATTGAAATTTATTCACGTAACTGGAGCCTTATATGATATTTTTAATGATACAGTGTGAAGCATTGGTCGCAATACGCGAGCAAGGTATGTTGGACGTCGAGATAAAGTCCATGCTCTGTTCCTAGAGTCACTAGAAGCGTTCGAAATTCTGGCTCTATTTCCCTATTTCGTGGCAAATTTAGTGTTTATCTAATCTGGATGATTGCATAATTTGATGCAGAGTAAACTGCCAGTGAAGCATATTACGCGCCTGTTTTCTAACGTGGCGGGCAACGCACGCGCATCAGGACCAACGCAGTGAACTTGGATACAGCAGTTTGGAGAAACTGAAAAGGCGACGAAAAACAAAATTAATGAGATTGAGGACTATTTGATATATCTAAAGACGATATTTCTTTGAGACCCTGATACATTCTGTTGCAAGACAAGCAAGTCAACACCAGTCCTGCTTGCATAATTTGATAAGGAAGAAAAGAACGTAGGATTGATACGCTACTATTTTCATGAATAACGAAGAATATAATGGCGAGGAACATCACCAGCCGTCACACTTTGCTGGTGACTATAATATCCCAGCCTTGTTCCATGGACTCAACCTGGGCCACCATGTGAATACAGGCCTGAATCACACCATGCCGAGGTCAGAGTTCCCCGCGGATCTCTATAATTTAGGTGTCCAAAGATCTCAAATGCATGTTCAGCCAATTTTGGATCTGGCTGATAGTGCAGTACTGGCCCACAAGATGCCAGTGGCAGATGATAGAGTTAGAACTCAGGTTGCAAGTTTCCCTCATCACCAGGCAAGTTTTTCACAATATCCAGGGTATCTAAACGCAGATGCCCTTCATGGAAATGAGTTTAGTAGTATGAACTACCCTGCCAGTATGGGATTCGTGGACAATGGTGTAGGCCAGCGTAATATGGGCTGGGGAGGACAGGCCATTGAAGACACCCATGGTGGCTCAAAAGGGCCGTGGTTCGGCAAAGGCCTTGTGCAAGACCGCAACGGATTCAACGGTGGAAATATGAATGGAAACAGAAGAGGCCGACCAAGGGGGAAATCCAATGGAAGGGGAGGTCCCAGAAACTTCAATAGAGGAAGATCTGGATATGACAGTCGAGGCCCAGACTCTGTCGTAGAGGGTATTGTCAGGTCCATTAGCCAGATTCCAAACGGTCAGAACATTGATCAGCATTTGTACCACAGTGTTCACTCACTTGACAGTAGGGAGATGGCAGCTTTGTTGAAGGAACTCTCTTGCAGGGGCCTCCCTGCAAGAGCTGTGGAGCTTTTTGACACAATTCGGTCTTATGACCGCGCCAGCCCAATGAGTATTGCTCTTTTGGATGTATTTACTTATACAGCATCAATATCTCTATGTATTTCTACGCATGATGTTGATAGGGCCCTGAGGCTTGCAGCAGAGATGAAGTTGAACAAAATTCAGTGTAATGTTCATACATACACTGCATTGATGAATGTTTGTATCAAGTGCTCCAGATATGGAACAGCCTTGGAAACTTATGAAACAATGAGGAGAGATGGATGTGTTCCAAATGTCGTGACATTCAATACCCTAATTGATGTATATGGAAAGACAGGGGCATGGGAGCAGGCCCTGAGAGTTTTGGACATCATGAGAGCAGAGGGTGTGGATCCTGTCCTGAGGACATACAACACGTTGTTGATTGCCTGCAACATGTGTAATCAGCCAAGAGAGGCTATTGCTACATACAAGAGGATGCTGGATGAGGGATTCTCTCCCAATTCCACGACGTACAATGCTCTCATCTCTGCATATGGAAAATCAGGGCAACTTCAGAAAGTGATGGAAGTCTTCCAGGAGATGACCAGTCGTGGCTGTGAGAGAAACGTGATCACATTTTCGAGTCTCATTTCTGCATGTGAGAAAGCTGGTCAGTGGGAATTGGCATTGGAACTCTTCCAACAGATGGGAAGAGAACGATGCAATCCAAACACTGTGACTTTTAACTCACTCATTACTGCTCTCGGTCAAGGGGGACAATGGGAGAAGGCAAAACAAGTTTTTGAACAGATGAAGTCAAGAAATTGTATCCCAGATGTGGTGACATACACTGCTCTGATTTCAGCAATGGAGAAGGGTGGTCAATGGAGACTTGCACTGGAGGCATTTTTGCAAATGAAAAGACAAGGTTGCAAGGCCGACGCCATTGTGTACAACGCTGTGGTCAATGCTTTGTGGGATACGGGTATCATTTGGGCACAAAGAAAGTCTTTGGGTCTGTTTAAAACGGCCCTGTCTGAAGGTCACTTTCCTCAACAAACTCTGATACCTGGACTTGTCAGAGCGGAAGTTAATCTCCACGCCACGACTTCTGGAGTTGCTATGCTATCTCTTTATGTATGGCTTATTAGGCTGAAATGTTTTGTTGATGAGAACGGAGTTGATGCCGTGCCAGCAAGGATAACCATTGTCACAGACCGTGGAAGGGGTGCACGTGAGCAGGGAAATTCTATTGTGAAAGAGGCTGTCAATGCCATCATGGCTAAATGGAATTCTCCCTTTGTACTTCGAGAACAGAGGGCATATTCTGGAAATCCGCTTTTGGAAGCCTCTGGTGAGGAAGTGGCCACATGGATACAATCTGATGCTTTCACAGAGAAACTTTTCTCATTTTTCCCTTGTGCTGACATTCTTCCCGGAGAAAACTACGATGGAATGAGTATCCAAGATATCTCTAACCTCACAGCCAGTGTACTCGACGATCTTGATAATCGAAAGGATATTGCAACGGAGGAGAGCTGCATTTCTGCATTCAAGGCAGTCCAACACTTTGAGAAGACACATTGCCTCGTGCTTCAAAATATGGGATATGCCTACTTGCAACAGCGTGCTGATCTGATTCGAAACTGCTCTAAAATAAACAAATTCTTGGGTGGCCAAGAAGAGGTTGTGCATGATTCAGTATTGCTCATGGACAGGGTAATGTCCACAACACTCAATTTTGCCCAGGAAGTGTTGGAGTTGCTGTCTGCTGCTTGTGTTGCGATAGCTTCCGATCATATAAGCCCATCAACAGAGAAAAAGGATTTCGAGAAATTTGAAAAAGCCTCTGGATTGCCTGCATGGGCAATCAAGCAAATGGAATGGAGCATTCGACAAGTTCTCAACCAAGACACAGCATCTGTATCAAGTATTAGATGTGTCAAGCTGTTTGTTGAAAGACTTGGTGTACAACATTTGAACGAAAAAGCAGCTAATGCGATAATGGGAGACGCTCTTGGACTTTGTTTGGAATGTGCTTCCGACACAGCACTGATGAATTGCAGACCATCAATTGCTGCAGCTGCTGTGATATATGCTGAGAGAAGAGAAAGAGGAGCAATACCATTCTGGCCTGCTGCTCTGTCGAAGCTCACAGGATACAATGATATTTCGGAGCTAGAGCTTTCTGTTGCCATTAAAGTGACACAGAGGATTTGCACCGCCAGAAATGAAATGCTGAGATCAGCCTCCTTATCAAGCCTTAATGATTCTGAGGTTAACTCAGGAGGCTTTGGCAGTTCTGGTCTCTTCTCCAACTTGGGAGGCATTGATGAATCCATCAAAAGGTATTCACCAGATATTGCAGATATTTCTGCGGGTACACAGGCCATATTGCAATCAATTTGTGATACCATCTCCAATAATCCTGGGCCCATCACACCGGAAGAGACAGAGGCCAGTGTCCAGGGCGGAAGTTCTGGAGACCAAAGTGGAAGCAATGGATCGAATGAAAATTCATCTTCAAGTCATTCAAGCGAAGATGGGAAAGCAAAGGTGGAATTTTAAATCACCATCATAGTTTTTTTTACAGTAAATGCATGTTCAAATTTCATGGAATATCACCAAGGGATGCCCTACATATATTCATGTCATGGAAACACAAATATATACATTTTTTCATCACAAACTGTGTGAACATAATTCTATATTCTAATATCTGCCTAAGCACTTGTTGGAGATGATCTATTAGACAACGCTGCAATGCCAAACCCAATACCAACCAAACATACCCAGCCTGCAACATCATACCAGAAATCACTTCCTGGCTGGGAGTCCTCTGCGGCCTTTGGTTTTGATGCTTCAGATGCTCCACCTCCTTGAGCATTTGCTGCTGCAAGCTGCTTCTGTAATTCTGCATAGAGTTGAGGTGCTTTTGCAGACATTTCTAGTGCCCGTTTGTATGACTCATTCGTTGGCTCCATATCAACAGCTTTCTGAAAACATTCCCCAGCCTTTACAAAGAATCCCTCCGAGACATCAGCACTCGCAGATAAAAACCCCTGAGATGTATATGCATTTCCAAGGCACCATAAAGCATCATGACGCTTCTCATCAAGTTTCAAGGCACTCTTAAACTTTTCAACTGCATCCTCAATCATTGAATACGCCTCATGTCCCTGTCGGAAGTGAGCTAGCTCCAGCAAAGCTCCACCCCATTTAGTTAAGGCCTATATATAAAATAAACCAAGTCATATATGAATCAGACAGAGGAATCGCAGGAGGAGACGTACCAAGGCATCTTGATTGTTTGCAGCGAATTCCTTTTCAGCTTGCTCTCGAGCCTGTTCGAAGAACATCAACCTATGAAAAAAAAGTTTAAGAATGATTGTAGAGCATCATGAATCACGATTTATCGAAAAGCATACCGTTCGATGTCTTCTCTTGAAAGGGACTCCATAAATGTGTATTCGTCGGTTTCCTCTCCCCTTTACTATTTCTGTACGGTAAGAATTTCTCAAAAGTAAAATTTAATTATTATAATACAAGGCTGTAAGACTGATGAATGGGCATCATGATTCTTTATCTGTTTCAAAGCATCTGCTTTGAATGTGGGATGCTATTCCCTTTCCATCATCTGAAGCATATCTTCGAAGCTTTGCACCATCAAAGTCTTTCATGACATCAATCAGAGTTTCTGGAGTTGCCATATCCAAGTATCCTTCACGCTTCAGGTGACTGGAGAGGTCTGCCTGATGGTTGTCCATCAGGTCTGCATTAGGGACAGCAATTAAGTCAATGCCAGCAGATAGAGACTCAAAGATACTCCCTGCTCCTGCATGGGAGATAATGAGACTGCAATTGCTAATAATTATCTTCAACGAAGGCGTGTACCGGAACCACTCTACTCGGAAGCCAGTGTGTGGTGATGTATACTCACCCCTGTCGATTTCCTCCTGAGATCCTGGGCAGACCAAACGCGGCGTGTGTTCGGATGAGCCTATCTGAATTATCAGCTTTGAATAACCTTTTGATTCTAGTATATCAATGAATTCGACCGAGTCGACAGCTCGTGTCAGAGCATCAAACCGTGTTGTACCTACTGTAACCAAAACTGTCTTGCACTGGGTCATTTTCATCCTTCCCTCACACATGCCTTCCTTTCCTCTTTCTCTTGTGTGTCTTTACAAATCACAGTTTTTTCATCCAGGGGCATGAGGAGCGATCCCGTAATGTTGCTTTTGCAAGACACGACACCAAGTTCTGTTTCAGCTGTTGTCAAATAATATGCGCGTTGGTCCCCGAGAGATAATACTCTCGCCCTCACAATATCTCTAGGTTTAAAACAACGATGAACCTCCACTGCGTCGATATCACTAGATCGAATATCTGAACTACGAATCAATCCACTAAAGGTCTCCACAACGTCTTGCCCTTGTACTTGTATAATATCCACAAAAGCTTGTCTCAACGAAACTTTGACCACTTTACACACTACAATATCTCCGATACGAGGAAATGATACAGTTCTGCTTGCCTGAGGACGCGTTATACAGACAGTAATGTCCTCTTCTGTCCCAGACTTGTGTTCCACAGCTGTTCCCACAACTGATGCACACAGATAGTCTCCTCTCAGATACGTTCCAGCACCTCCTTTACAAGTAGATGATTCCTGTATACAGTGAAATCCCATGTCAAGGTTGGATGAAAAATTTGAATGCTAGACAATGGTAGTACCTTGAATGCCACTGGTTCTCCTGGAGTGTACACTCTCTCAGATGATTGCATGACGCGTTATCATCTACAAATCTATTTTGTAACAAGTATAGTAAGACATGGGGAAAGGGGATATTCAATGCATGAATACAGCGTTTGACGAGGTTTAGTTTTTTTTTAACATCAGTATGCTGAAACCATTTCTCTATTTTTCCGACTTTCCTTCTGACTTTCCATGAAGCAAGGGGTGGACCCAGGCTTTTGAGGCTATCCTGGCGCTTTTCCTCCTTACAAATATAGGGATTCTAATATTTTGAAGGAAAAAAATACGTGACATCAAAGCCAATTACATTATCGGAGTAGGTACGATTATCTGCCACCAATCCTCATGCCGTCGGCGGCTTTCCCATCTTACCCGACCATATGTCTTGAGCGCGACGTAATCACATGTGCATCTCTACATTATGCAGGAATATAAAATGTCAAAGGTATCAGGAGAAACGCTCAGAGAGGCTATCGCCACCATGCTCACTGGAGCTGAAGAAAACAAGAAAAACTTCACTGAGACCATTGAGCTTCAGATTGGTCTTAAGAACTACGATCCACAGAAAGATAAGCGTTTCAGTGGATCCGTGAAATTGCCATACTGCCCACGTCCAAACATGGGAGTGTGTGTTCTTGGAGACGTCAACCATTGCGAACAGGCCACTGCTCTCGGAGTTGATGCCATGAGTGTTGATGACCTCAAAAAGTTGAACAAGAATAAGAAGTTGGTGAAGAAGCTTGCTAAGAAGTATGCTGCTTTCCTTGCTTCCGACTCTGTTATCAAGATGATCCCTCGTCTCTTGGGTCCAGGATTGAACAAGGCCGGTAAGTTCCCAACCCTTGTTACCCACAATGACTCTCTGGAGGCTAAGATTATTGAGATTAGATCCACTGTCAAGTACCAGCTCAAAAAGGTTTTGTGCATGGGTGTTGCTGTGGGAAATGTTGCCCAGGCTGAAAAGGAGCTCTTTGTCAACATCCAGATGGCTATCAACTTTTTGGTGTCCCTGTTGAAGAAGAACTGGCAGAATGTCAAGTCTCTTCACGTCAAGACTACCATGGGTAAGCCAGTCCGTCTGTTCTAAACAGATCATTATTGAAAGATAATGGAAAGATACCAAAATGGTGCTGGTACACCTATAACGTCCATGTAGTTGGGTGTGGATAGCAGTGGATACTGGACGGTGCCAACACATTTTGGAAGCTCTCACGAGCGCTTGCTTTGCAAGTCACGATTATGAATCCCATTTGTAAGACAATAGTATTACATTATTATATATATCACACGGGACCTTCGATGGTCATTTTGCCAATATACATGTCATAATATTCTGCAGCCTTGTCAAAGTCTCCCATCTCTGTGTAGATATCTGCAATTGTCCCATATGCGTCAACATCTCCAAAGTGGTCTCCAGTTTCATTTGAAATTTCAAGTACATTCATGAGGTATTCAATGGCCTGTTGGTAACGTCCTAGAATTCTGTTGGATGCAGCAAGACCTCGTACAGCTCTTCTTTCCCTCACCTTATCTCCCAAAGATCTGGCAAGCATCAATGCCTTCTCAAATCTCACCATGGCAGGGCCTGCTTCTTGATCTTTCAACAAGCGTTTTCCTTCTTTCAAAGCAGCCTGGCACTGTTTTACTTCTGGCCTGGTATCTTCCTCGTCAATACTGGCAAGACTAACATTTGAAGCAGGAGTGCTATCTGGTGCAGGTGATGATCCATTGAATGTATTCTGTTCGACTGATGGAGAACTTTCCCCAATTTGCTCCTTCAGAATCTTCTTCACATTACTAACGGCCTGAGGAGGAACAGCTCCCGTTGGGATGCTGACCTTGGTTGCTATGGGTGCATTTGTGGAAGAGGATGCCTGCCCCCCTGGCACATATGTCAATCCAGGAGCATACAGGGTGCCAGCTCGTGCCTGTTGTCTCAACTGTGAATTGATTGTTCTTAATTGTTCATTCAATTTCTCGAGCTCATCCTTTCTTCTTCGTGCAGAGATTCCTCCGACAAGAGCACCAGTTAAAGCAATGGCTTCTGTGATCCCAACCACATCCACTCCAAATGGTGTCACACACAATTGTGACCCATTATAGGATCGCTTTGCCTCTTCCTCAAATTCACTTCGAACTTCGTCAATCTCTTCCCGAACCTTTTCTTCTTCAATCTCTCTAAGTTTTAGCAATTGCTCTTCTTCCTCTGCAAGGATTCCTCTGGCACCAGTCCTCTTCAGAAACGGTTCAGTTGACGTACCCGCCATTGCAGGGGAGGAGGCATTCAGGATTGATGAAATCACAAGAGCAGCTACTGTCGCTTGTTTTGTCATACCATGACCCCAAGGAGTCTCATCACGCGATTGCACTGCTACAACTATGCTAGAGAGAGACCTCTGTCTTCGGGATACTCCCACAGATGGGTTCAGTGTTCTTCTATGAACCTCGTTCTTGTGCATTAAATTTGTTCTATTCAGCTGCATTTTCCCCAATGTCATCATTACTGGCACTCAGAATATCCCTAAGCGAATTCTGTTGTGAATAGAAGAAAGGTTGTCCACCCAGAGAAAAGATACGTTGTGATATAAAGCGTGACAGTTCAGTACACTCGCCACTCTGGACAAAATATGAAATTTTATTTATGTAGACAGGTTATAGTATTATAAGCTCGTCTACATCTTTCTCCATTGTGGTTTCGTGTGATGTGCACGTGCCACTCGTATCGATATCCAGATAGAATCCCATTCGATAGCATTTTTAGTTTTCAGTTCCCAGGAAAAATGTTATTTAGGGGTGAAAGCATTCGAATGCTCCCTCCAATTCCATCATACAATGGTACCAATCCGGATTCTATGTACAATGAGAGACTAGAGTATCCACCCATCTCTCTTGAGAGTTCATATGAGAGACAAAATCAAGGGCATTTCTACATACTTGGTCCAACTGCAAGACAGTTGACTTTAACATTGCCCATTCATAGTCTCGCAATACAAATATCGACGAGTACGATACCCTATCCACATGTGGTCATCGGGTATACCCAATCTTGGGTTACTGGTAACAGTAATCATCAAATGAGTAGGAATGTTTCCAAGGAATGTACTTGCAGTCTCCAAAAGTCTGCCAATCAATACATCACCCTTTCCATACAAAGCATTCTAATGTAAACTATATATATATTAAAGGATACAAATTTACCCAGAGAGACGTCACAGGGTGCCCGAGAGTCCTGGCCAACGCGAGCACAGGTGTCGGTCTTTCGTCGTCATGGCTGTGGCTTCAAGGGTGGTATCCCGTCTCTGCCAGGGCTTCAGGGAGAATAGAGTACAATATACTATCCTTCGTGTTGCAGCAACGTGGAGGAATGGTGATAACGAAATGCTCGAGAGCAATAGTAGTAGCTTGAGAACATTTTCATCTCATGAAGTAGTTGATCCACTGTATGCACTCGTGACCATGATTCAAAAACTCAAGCACAAGAGGATCACTGCAAACGAATTGTACGTCAGAAGGGTTCTGAGAGATCAAATTGGACTCTCTGAGAGGGATATAGGATCACTCTTTGGCCAAGAGAATGCACCAATTCTGCGCAGGCTCTCTGTGAAGCAAAATATAGAGCCAATTGTCTTGTATCTGAGAAGTATAGGTATCGTTGGCAGTGCTCTGGTGGATTTGATTGTATGTGAGCCATCCATCATGTGTACATCGGTAGATCATCTGCACAATGTCCACGAATGGCTCAAACAAAGGGTATCACCCGACTCAAACCACACGAGTAACAATGGCACATCCCATGCCCCTGCCGTTATTCTACGATGCCCTCGATTGGTGACCAGAGTATCTCTAGAGGACCTAGAAAAGGCTGCACGTGTCTTGGAGAGATCATGTCTGCATGAATACCCCAACCTAGTAGAGACGTGTGTGTTGAAATACCCAGATCAATTTTGTAGATTTGTACAAGAGGCAAGGGATAACGAGGATCTCATAGACCAGTCCATCAAGGATCTAATGACTGTGATGGATGCATCTGTCCATGACAGAATGTCTGAGAAGAGAGAATGAATGTTCATGACCAAACGTGTGGCTGATGAAAGTATCAACCAACCAATGGTATCATGATACCTGGGTACCCTACCACACATATTATTCATAAATACATTACAAATTATTTCATTACTATTATTTTTATTCATAGTACGAAGAGTAATATATCAATGACGAGAGAAACACGTTCCTACAACCCTCGGGACACGAGCTGTGAAACAGTCTTGTTTGATTTAGATGATTGTCTCTACTACAGACCAGAAATGTCACGTCAGGTAGCACAGAATATACAAAAATACATGGTAGATTTCTTACAAATTCCTAAAGAGGAGGTGGAAGGTCTGTCGAGAGAATTGTATGCAACTCATGGGACCACCCTGTGTGGACTCGTCAACGCCCTCGGAAAAAAGATTGACTATGATCACTGGCATGAGCATGTGCACTGGAGTCTTGAGTATGAATCATATTTACAACCAGACATGGCATTGAAGAATATATTGATGCAAATGCCGGTGAGGAAGTTTGTGTTTACAAATGCTGACAGAAAGCATGCTCACATCTGCCTGTCTCTTCTGGGACTTTCGGAATGTTTCAATCCAGATGATATCATTTGTTTCGAGACCCTTCTTGAAATGGCGCATGGTGGTCATGTAGATGACCATGTACTCAAGAAGCAAGGTATTCCTGATGGTCATGGTATTGTATGTAAGCCTCAACCCCTTGCCTTTGAGCTTGCCATGGCCAAGGTGGGTGGGGATGTGACCTCGACGGTATTTTTTGATGATTCAGCAAGGAATATTGCAAGTGCACATACGTGTGGGATTTACAGCGTTCTTGTGAATCCAAATAGGATTGACTCACTGTATGATATGCACATCAAGTCGATTCATCAGGTGCCGTTTGAACTGCCATGGCTGACTGATGTGTCGGATGGAATCAACCACTCTGCAGAAAACCCTGAAGCAACGAGAATCTTTTCAGAAGAAGAAACTCCTGTCACTGTACAGGCGTAATCGTGTACTATAGAGATTGTGAAGAAACAACCCTTTTTGTATTATTTGATTTGAATTTTGTTTTGCTATGACTTTTGTAAAAACCTAGACAATCGCACATGAATGTGTACAAATGTACAAATATTTGTATGGTATGACTAGCAGTATGGACATACTCGCTTAATTAAGGGGAATCTGTGAAGCTTTACAATCAAGGTTTGTCTGTAGCAATGCATTGCTTTCATATGAAACACATTCAGTGATCAATCAAAGCAGGACATTCATGATAGAAGCACAATACGACTGTCATTCCAACAAGTTTAAAATATTTATTTCAATCTGAATTGTATAGAAACTCTCGAAAGAGAAGAGCCGTCAGTCATGAAATCCTCTGCTGTGCTCACGTTGCCTGTTGGGGCGACGGAAAACACAGTCAGAGTTCATCCAGTGGTTATATTTACTATTTGTGATGCATATATTCGGAGAAATGAGAACCAGGAGCGCGTTATCGGGACTCTGCTGGGAACCATAGGGGACGGCGTCGTGGATATTAAAAATTGCTACGCTGTTCCTCACAGTGAAAGTAACGATCAGGTTGCTGTAGACGTTGTTCATCACCAGACTATGGCGGAACTTCAGGGGAAAGTGAACGCAAGGGAACGGATTGTTGGTTGGTTCTCCACGGGGACTGATGTGTCTGGGAGTGATGCTCTGATTCATAACTTTTATACGAATGAATGTGCAAATCCGGTGCACTTGATACTAGATACGGATATTTCTCAATATGGTAGTGTTGTGAAAGCGTTTGTCTCTCGAGTGCTGAGTGTGCAAGGGAATCAGCTTGCAAGAGAATTTCAGGAAGTTCCTTGTGAAGTCAAGGCAAGTGAGGCAGAACGTGTTGCCGGTGACTTGCTGCTGACGGAGGCAACAGATGTACTTCCAACAGAATTAGAAGGCCTTGCATCGAGTTTGAAGACATTAGATGGAGTTATTGCAGCAGCGGCAGAATATGTAGATCAAGTATTGCAAGGTTCATTGGAAGGAGATGTTGTCTTTGGCAGGCAACTTGCAGAGGCATTGTCTGCCGTGCCACGTATGAGTACGCAGGACTTGACCAAGCTAGTAAGAAATAATCAAAATGATATAGTGCTGACGACATACTTGTCTGACCTGATCCGTGCTCAGATTGCACTGAGTGATAGGCTGGGAACCATGCAATTGCCCCTCAACTTTTAATCATCGTTTGTAACATGTGAAAACGTAGAAATATATCATGAATCATTGACATGAGGAGGTCTCCTAGCGCCCTGTGGTGGGATAGGTAAAAAGGGCAGAGGTGGAGCAGGCAACAATGCCCCTTCTTCATGGTTCCCTGGGTCACGCCGTGATTCAGTAACAATGCTTGGATGGCTTTGAATCTCTTTTCTATTTCCATCGTCCTCATTCTGGAAGAATCCTAATAGACGGGCATGCTCTAGAAGTAATGTGATTCTATCATCTCCCGTGTTTGGTATCCTATGAAGCAAAAAGGCTGCCATGAAAATAGGCAGATGAAGCAGCGAAGACCTAAATAAAATTCTCGCATTCATATTTGATGGCTTTGTGTAGAAGTTTGCTGCTGTTAACAACATACCAGCGCTAATAAACGCCGATTCGTATGCAAAGTATGGAGACGTGATTCCCAACCATGTCGAGAGGGGACCCAGTGGCATCAGGTACATACAGTTCCTAAGAGCACAGGCTGCAGTTCGCTTTCCCGTGGGATCGACCAAAGATAGCATCTTATACCCACCTGCAGCATAGTCCTTCCTACAAAGCCACGCCAAGGCCATGAAATGTGGCATCTGCCAAAAGTATAATCCAGCAGCAAGCAGGAATGCCCCCACATCCAGTTGACCACACCCTCCCGCCCATCCCATTAGAGGCGGAATGGCACCAACAACTGCACCAACCCATGTATTCACGATGCTGATTTGTTTCAGAGGTGTATACACCATGGCGTATAAGGCAATATTGCCTCCACCAAGCACAGCTGTGGTTGTGTTCACCTTGTCCAAAAGAATATACACACCAGAAACTCCAGTCACAATAGCAAATATCACTGCATGCTTCCGAGACATTCGTTTCTGTGGCAAGGGTCGAATACACGTCCTCGTCATCCGTGCATCATTTGCTATTTCATAGAGCTGGTTCAACGCATTTGCTGAGGAAGAACACAGCATGGTCCCCACTGACGTCCAAGCAAATCTTTTCCAATCAATGGATTCCGTACTTGCTGCAACAAACCCTGCCGCAGCTGTCGCCGTAACAAGTCCACTCAGTCTCAGCTTTGATAGCTGTTTGTAGTCCCTCCACACACTGCTGCGGGACTGCTGCTGTGTGGTAAACATCCTTCTATACATTTTTTCCCCGAGTCCATCAACATTCCTTAGCTTGGATATTGATCTCATACCACGTAAAGCCATCATACAATTCATTCCTGATGAGAAAATACATTCTTCCTGGGAGGGAGACTCCTTTTTGTACAGTCTACCCAACGACCATCCCAGTCGTCGGCAGACTGCTTTTTTCGACATAGAATTTATAATTCCATTAATATTCAAGTGATTAAGATGGATATCACCTGATGCTTGTGCAGAGGTGTGGAAAAGTTTCGTTGAGCAATTGTGAATGTCAGTCTCTCAATCCTAGAAACGTGATCCGGTCACTTCAACCACCATGAGTCCATGAAGTATACCAGAATAAGATTCAAATGGGTTTTATATCTTCAACTGTCACAGCGTGTATCCGGATGTAGGTGACTCTTCATAGATCACAGGGATGTTGTTTGAAACCATGAACCTTGTATTGAGTCTCAGAAATCTCATTATACCTGCCTATCAGACTATCCATCCAAAACCTTGGCACTATATCCATCTGTCCGCTGATCAGTTCACGGCGTGAAATCTCATGAGACACCTAGTTTCGAAAGTAGAATTATAATATTATAATCTAGCATGCATGCTGGCATATGCCAGCTGACCATGTGGGACCAGATCATTCATATGCCAAACACAGTAATGGCTGAATCAGATTTATTATCAACGTTAATGATATATTAAGAAAACTGTGGATCTGAAAAAGATCTACGATTTCACATCACATCTATCGAATGACATCTCTACGACATGTGGCATCTCTTCACGGGACACGTGAAGGAAGCCTTTGCACCCCACGATTAACGCATAACACACGAAACATCGCTAATCAGGAATTAAGAACGGTGATACAGCGTCGAGATATGCTGTTCATGGTCTCGACGTCAGTGTCCTTGCTTTCGACACAGTTCGACCCTGCACGAGCCATTGGATTCACCAAAGATTTGAGTAAATCCAGAAGGAAGACTGGGGTGAGTCCAGAACAGTATCTGGATCTAGATATCTCATCATTTGTAGAAGGAGAACCGCAGATATTGCGTTATTACGACGTCATGCCAGGAACTAAATCACCTGGTGAGGTTCAACCAGGTGATTCTGTCTCTGTGCATTTTGACTGTCTGTTCAGAAATATCGATGCAGTATCCACGAGATCTGCGCGTCTTTTGGGAGAAAATAGGGTTATTGCAGAACCATACCAATTTATAGCAGGCTCTAGGCTTGATGGTCCATCCTCCAAAGTTGCTGCAAATGACTCAGGTGGAGGCTTATTTTCTGGACAGAGTGGGCCAAAGCCACCACAGGCACTCTCATATGCTGTCATTGGGATGAAAGTGGGTGGAAAGAGGTCTGTATTTGTACCTGCCAGTCTCGGATATGGGGCCAAAGGTGAACAAGAAATCCCACCAAACTGTGATCAGTTTGAACTTGTGATTGAACTCTTGTCATCCTCTTCATCCTCTGATTGATAGATATACCGTATTTATTACTCTTTGTTACATGGAAGAATCTCTTGTAAGTTGTATTCATTCGTTCGTTCCTTCATTCATTCATATGTTCATGCAAGCACCACATATTCTTCTTTGTAACATTATTATTATTCTGTTGTGGCCTTACCGGAAACCTACGTATGGTTTCAAAGAATCCTTCTCTGGTGGCATGTATTGCCCACCAACACGCATTAACTTCCATTCTTGAACAACGTACTTTCCTTTGCTTGTATGTCGACCTATATTTGCACCTCCCTTGCCTTTGTAGTATCCAATTGGCCCAATCTTAGATGTCAGCTGAGTGAACCCCTGGCGTGGCACCCTCCTCCCTCTCCTCATCACATGTCCTACGAGTGAAGAAATCATCTAGGTATTTCAAATTTCAATAGCACGCGATGCTTCTAAAAATAGAAAGAATGTTCGACAAGGCTGCTTCCCAGCAAGGTTCCCAAAACCTCTTCCAATATGTTCTCTCCCCAAGAAAGACGTGTGATATACTACTACTATATGTAATATATAAAGTAACAATAATTATGTGTCATACTGAGCCCGAAATTACGGTTATATATAACCAGCGAGATTAGGTTAAAATGGTATTTACTTTATGCTGAAACCAGGACCATGGATGGTCGACGCGAGCCTGGTTCGTAACAATCTCACTCGTCTGAAAATGCTCCAGGAATGCCTGAGACTGTCATTCTAATTCTCTATTATACTTCATGCTACAAATATTAAACTACTGAGGTACACAGTTGTCTGGTCTTTACACTGACGGTGTGGAAACGTGAGCGACTCCCAGGAGTTCAGAAGCAGGGCGTGGTTCAACACGCTTTCGTCATACATTCGACATGCATGTGTTATAGGATGCTCACATGATGATACAACGTATAATCAATATTCTGAACAGCTCATATCGCATTTTACACGTTCAACGTGCCTAGTAGACGCGTGCAGAGGCAGTTTGGAAAGGCCGTTTGAGTTTAGCGGCCCATCACACAGAGCCTTTGACCGGAGTTGTTGAACAACGTCGGGTACTAGGACTACAGGAGCCAGTGGCTGCTACTCTAGAATCCATGTTATACGATACTAGCACTGCTCGTGTGGAAACGGGTGAAAGTAGAATGAGAGACCAACAGGATTCTCCTTTACAGAATCATGGGAGATCTCCTGGGAAGCACCAGAGGAAACACTCCAGGGTCATGTCTGGTGGAGTTCCTGACAATGCGTTTGTAGAGATGGACCCTTCCGAGAGATATGGAAGATTTGACGAGGAACTTGGTCGGGGGGCATGTAAAATTGTGTATAAAGCATTTGACACACAGGAAGGGCGAGAAGTTGCCTGGAATAAGGTCGACCTCCGTAGCTTTGCAGGAGGTTTAGGAGATGGTGGCATTGATAATGAGGAACACGATAGGATTTTAGCTGAGATTCGAGTGCTAAGAGCACTGAAGCACAAAAATATTATGTCTTTCTACAAATGGTGGTATAATGAGAAGAAGGGGCAGGTGAACTTCATCAGCGAAATGTTTGCATCTGGAACCCTTCGACAGTACAGAAAGCGGCACAGGCATCTTGGCGATGATGTGCTGAAGCACTGGGGCTGGCAGATTTTATCCGGACTTGTATATTTACATGGACATAATCCACCGATTGTTCACCGTGATCTGAAATGCGATAATATTTTCATCAACGGAGCTGATGGGGTGGTGAAGATTGGTGACTTGGGTTTGGCAACAATGCTCCATGGAAGGACAGCACCCCAGTCGGTTCTTGGAACACCAGAATTTATGGCACCGGAGCTATATGATGAATTTTATGATGACAGAGTCGATGTTTATGCGTTTGGAATGGTGATGCTGGAATTGGCAACATTGGAATATCCTTATTCTGAATGTTCCAATGCTGCACAGATTTACAGAAAGGTGTCGCTAGGTGTTAGGCCGGCTGGCTTGCAGAAAGTTTCCTGTCGAGAGCTTGCAGATTTCATTAATACATGCATTGCTCCATTAGAACAGAGACCGAGATCGAGGCAGCTGTTGAAGCACCCGTATTTTGCATCCATTCGGTCAACCCTCCATCCTAGTAAGACAGAATTGCTCTTGTCTGCATATTCTTCGCAAAATTCGAGTGGTCGTGGCCCTGCACCAAAATCTTCCAATGCAATTTTGCAGAATACTCGATCAAAGGCACCTGCATCTAGTGGTAGTCTGCACCATTCTTCTTCTAATGGAGAAATTTTTTGTAGGAGTTTATCAGCCTCACCCACGCTATTGCCGCATCAAGATCCTCATTCCGCGGTATTGTCTGATGATTTAATGAGACAAATAGTGGAATCAAAGGACCCAAGGAAGAATGACGGGAATAGTACGTCAAGCACTGCAACACCTCCTCCAAGTCATGCAGATGGCATGAATCAGGCTGTTCTGTTGGAAACCAGGAGCCCAAACAGGGAGAGGGCAACAAGCCCTTTCATCAATAATACACCACCGAATACCGGTCCAAAGCGAAGAAGAGGTGTTTGCAGATGTGCTGCCACAAATAGATGCTTTGAATTTGCTGGGAGATATAGGGAAGATCGGAAGCAACGTGTCCTCAGCTTGCGCCTGAAAATTATGGAACCCGATGACTCAACTCGAACGATAGAGTTTGAGTTTGATATCACAAGTGATACTGCTACAAGTGTAGCGACGGAGATGGTGGCTGTCTTGGAATTGAGTCCAGAGGATGCCCAGGCAATATCGGCAGCCATGGAATCAGAGATTACAAACCTGCTTCCCTCTCTGGAAGGCCAAGCGTCTTGTAACCTTGCACAAGCAGCTGCTGAATTGCAACAAGAACTCAGAGATACGGCAATTCAGCATGCATCGGGAGAAGAAGTGTTTGGGGAGGGTTCTACTGAACAGGCTCACGGACACATGCATGGTATAATGTCGGGGACAGTGAGCATGGCATCATTCCATTCTGTAGATTCGTCGCAAAGCGCAATGCAAAGTGCAGTCGCGTCTCCAGATAAGGGAGCAAAATCTTGCCCTCTGCAAGCAACGACTGAGGATTTTTATGGAAATTTGAGGGGAATAGGATCAGGAGATGTATTTTCAAAGGTACACTGCCTGCAGCCACCTTCAGGCACACCACCTGGGAGTTCTGGAAGGCCCTCATTCGAAGAAAGATTATCTCCGAATGGAGATCTCTTAAGGGAAGATAGTTCTGAGAAGCGCTCTTTGAATAAGTTGTATGCCAACTTGGAAGAGGTGGCTTATCTTCGGAACAAGTCATTAACTCCTCCTTTGCAGAAGAAACCCAGTCAATTGCAGAGCAACTCATCTCGCAGTGGACCCCCTTCTTTACTTGATGGTGAAGAAGATAAGTCAAATAAGGGAGACAAGTTGCAACAGGCAATGAATGCACTCAAGGTAGTTGAGTCCAGGTCACTGGATTCGCTTGTGGGAAATGGAAGTAGCAATTCTCTTCGGGGCATCCCTATGGCAAGTAGCAAAGTTTCTGACCACCTTCAGGGATCGTTAACGACAAATTCTTCGAGAGAATCCAACATAGATAGCATTTTACTCTCTCATCCTTCAATGGATGTTGATAGCCAGGTCATCGCCACAGCAGTTGCGGAAGCAACACCCAATAATAATGACAGTGAAAACAAATAGATTTGTTTGAATGTCTCATCTGCATTACCGTTTTATTATTACTAGTGTGGTGAATTTTGAATGTGTTTGTGATAAATGTATGATGCACAGCTGTCGCCAATTTACTTGTAACTTATGCACACATTCATGTTACATTGGATTCATGGCACGAAAGGAGACGACTCTCATTTAACTTTACGATCCAGTAGATGTCATATAATTGCACGAGTGAGAGGATCTCGACCATCTCTTGAACGACTGCAAGATAGTTGCCACCTATACAGCAGGAGGACACCTATGAACAGGTGTCAACCTTTCATGATCAAATTTCATATTCACCCCACTAGAAGGTATCACGCGCATAAATAATTGACGATAAATTTTTGGTGGTAAATTAATGAGTTGCATTGGGAATATGTCCATCCTGCTTTCAAACGACACTACAAAAACGTTTGCATTGTCATGCTGAGCAAGTTAGCAAGCAGGGCAAACCACTTTTTCCCTATTTCAAGGCAGATTAAGACCCTCAAATTCATTGAAAGCAATCTCCAGAGTCATCCATCAATTGCATGCATGGTGCAGCTGGAAGCAGAGAAAATGGCCATTGTCAGGAACATTCCTGAGGCTACGACCTTGTCCATTCAAGTTCAGATATTAGGTCGTATCAGAAATTTGGATAGGCCAAAAGATGAGATTGTGGAGAAACCATTGACGAGACTGCAGAAATCTGCTATGGAAAAGTCAAAGGGCAGAAAGAAGGCAAAGAGCACGGGGTCAGAACCCCCAGCTTTTCAAGAGCCTCTGCAACCAATTGTGGCAATCTATAGTGGTCCGGATGAATCGTACCCAGTCATTGATCCTCGTAATACATCAAATGACCATGCTTGGATGGAGGATTACTTGTTGAAGATTGGCGATGCCAGATACAGTATTGTAGTGAATCCTCCTTCGATTGAAAAACTAGATGTGCATGGAGCCATATTTCCAGGTATTCCGGTGGTGCCCGTCGTAGAGACTAGTAATACGGACGATCTAGAGTGGCAATGGTACAAGAAAAATGATTTGAATAATGCATGGGAGCCTGTGGCGAATGGAAATCAGAAAACTTTTACCCCAAGTAGTGAAGATATTGGTTGCATGTTACAATTACGTTGCAAACCTTTTCAAAAAAGGCGCAGTTCGCACGGAAATAGCACAGAGTATGATCTCGAGGGATTTGTGAAAATTATGGATGCGGGACCGGTCGTCGAAGCACCTCCATTTGCATCATCTGGTCGGCTTAATGATGAGCATTCATGGACAGCACATCCAACGTTTAGGGTCATGACGTATAACATTTTAGCTGACCAATATGCTTCCACCGATACTGCAAAAGAATCAATTTTCCTTCATTGTGATAACCAGTGGCTTGCGTGGCAGCATCGAAGGCCTCTTGTATTCAAAGAAATCTTGGACTACAAGCCAGATATTGCCTGTTTGCAAGAAGTTGATGCATCGGCATTTGATTCACTTTTGAGACCCGGCTTGCAAGAATTTGGATTCAAAGGTATCTATACAAATAAAGCTGGTCGTGTTAATGAAGGAAGTGCTATGTTTTGGAAAGGTGACAGATTTGAAATGGTTGCAATAGAAGAGATGGAGATGAGAAAGTACTTTCCGAAGGATTCTTCTGCAAATGAAATAGATAGAGCTCCACTGGGGCCCCATCTGCGGCCATTGTTTAAATCTTCTCCTAACTTGTGTGAAGCTCTACAAAAAGTAGGAACAATTGCTCAGTTAGTATTGCTAAAACCCACAGGTCCATCAACATCGTGGGGTCCTGCTCGTCCAATCTGTGTTGTCAACACTCACTTGTTTTTTCACTACGCCGCTCCTCATATAAGAACAATTCATGTATGGGCGATGCTTCACAATGCAAAACGATTTATTGTTAAATCAATGGAAGAGAAGGGAGAGATGATGGGTGGCAGGGAACCATGTCTTGTATTCTGTGGGGATTTAAACTCTGATATAAATGATGGTATACCAGGTGCAGTTCAACTCCTTGAGTTTGGCAAAATTGATAGAAATCACTGGGATTGGAAATTTGGGGTTGATTTTGTATGGGGAAATTCTGCAAGAGGGGCTGAGAATGATGGATCTGACAACAGTAACCAGACAAGTGCAGGATCAGATGTTGTTGTGTCAGGGATGGACTTGGATTCTCCTTTCAAGCTGAGCACAGCTGATGACATGATTCCAGAATTCACAAACTATGTTCAAGGATATCAGGGCCTCTTAGATTACATTTGGTATCAGAACAACTGCATCTGTGTGAAGAACATTGCTCCATCTCCCAGAAAGGAAGAGCTTGAAGGCTATTTACCTTCTAGCAAATATCCATCGGATCATCTGGCTGTAGTTGCGGACCTGGAATTTGTCGAGACAAATAGTGGTGAAAGAAAGTGTCTGGAACTTCCTGAGGCAACCCAAATTGAGGCTGCATATCGAAATGTACCATATGCTGTAGCAGCTCTGGGGGAAGAACGTGTAATTGCAGTGCCAACAGACACAATATACGGCATTGCTGGTCTAGCATCGTCATCCAAAGCTATCAAAGATATTTATGCAATCAAAAGGAGGGATGTTTCAAAACCATTGGCAGTTTGTGTCGCGGACTATGGAGATATTTCTGAGATATGCCACACAGACCACCTCCCTATGAACGTATTAAAGTCTCTCTTACCAGGACCTGTCACAATAGTTCTTCAAAGAAAGAAAGAATGCCCTTTACTATCAGACGATTTGAACCCAGGTATTGATGCCCTTGCTGTCCGCATCCCAGATTTCCCATTTTTGCGAGCAGTTTGCCGCCAAGCACAGACCCCTCTAGCCCTGACATCAGCAAATCTTAGCGGTGACCAGAGCCCTGTGAGAACAACAGAAATGGGTGGAGTGGCGAATAAATGCGCATTAATCTTTGATCATGGGGTTTTGGGAGAAACTAGAGCAGGTTCGACAATAGTTGACCTGAGAAATCCTGGCATGTTTACAATTATTCGTCAAGGTGCAGCCCTACAGGAGACAATTGCCGCCTTGACAGAAAGCGGTTTAAGACACGAAGAATCCAAATAGTATGAATATTACAAGTAAAAATGAACTCAGAGTCTATCAGGAACTTTCATGACAATGTCATACAAGTACACATTTTTGTCAAAGCGTGCTCCAAGATCAGCCAGCTTGTTGAAAAATTGAACAAAATCAATCTCATAATCCTGTCTGAATGTAGTATCACGACTTTTATCATACTTTGCCTTCCATGATTCAAAAGCAGGATCGGATCCAAATGAAGCTTCTGATGCAGCAGGGTCATTCTCTGATGCAGTCCACAAGAGGAATGTTGGCCTCTCCCAGAATGGAGCTTTCTTACTGAAAGGGCCACCGAGTTGGGATGGATCTTGGACACCAAGTGTCAACATAAATGCTTGCACATCTTTAGGGGATGATCCTGGAGCTGGAATGCTCACATCCTGATCAGCTGAAATACTGTCAACGCGCCCCAACGTGATTTCAAATGGATTTCCAAACTTCTCTGCAAGTTGCTGATTATTTGCAGAGAGTCTTGTTTCCTTTTCTTGACTCCAAGACAACTGTGTGCTAACTTTAGCAGCCAAAACAATCGTATCCGCCCAAGATAACATTGCCTGAGAAGGAGGCCCATTCTTCTTGACAGCCTCTCGTGCCTTTCCCAACTTCTCCACAAGCCCCTTCAAATCACTGTTGACTGGGCGGTTTAACTCTTCAGAGAAGACAATAGATCCATTTACTCCTCCACTTTTATCAGATGCGTTGTAAGATGCTGCGTCATGAATCAATAACCGCATGCATGCAGGGGCATCAGATGCTGTCAAGACAGCCTTGAGTTCCTTTTCTGCCCTCTTTTGGAAATCAGTCAATAGGTCGCGCCTCTGGAACGCGGACAAGGCACTTCCTTTGACTATTTTATCAACCAGCTTTGCCTCGGCATCAGGAGGAGATGTACACAACTGACCAAGCAACATCCCTGTGAGGATCAATCGACGATCCATCAGTCCTTCCTGAAACGTTGTGGTAGACTTGTCCTTCCCACCCATATCTGTCTGGTGCGCACGCATTGGTTGGGTGGCCCCCGATCTTCTTTGGGTATTCATTGTACATCTAATCGAGGACATGGTATATCCACGAACGCTCGTAGAACACGATAACATGGCCATTGTATTTTGGTGAATGACTACACTGTGTTGGTGTTGGTTGTTACCTGCGTGGATTTCGTATCCCTGGGGTAAATTAAGATAACTATTAATGAAATCGTTTATGTATTCATAGATTGGATTGTAACCATGGCTGTACTTGAAAAGGTGGTGTCACCCTATCCACGAGATTCTACAGGTAAGACCTTAACCAGGCCATGGAGCCAGTTAATCTATAAAGATGCAGAGCTGATCCTGTTAACAACGCAGGTGGATGTTAAACATTTTCTTCGGCTATTATACCTGCACTACGAACAATAAATGGAAATGTAATCCTCCGAACTGATGCAATGTTTTAGAAAGATGTAAAATTGAGTATATATTCCTGATTAATTCCCCTCCACCACGATTCGTTCATACCATCCAGAATACACCCGATCCCGTCCGATCTCGGAAGTTAAGCTGGATTGGGCCGGACCAGTACTGTGGACAGAGATGACACGGGAAGCCCCGGTGACGAATCTTT
>PJEL010000193.1_pt1 | contig 72649 bp, 45 predicted proteins | sample 1853271 | NCBI WGS metagenome assembly PJEL01 (sample SAMN08108733, study PRJNA415343) | Invertebrate metagenome, whole genome shotgun sequencing project. | host: Globobulimina | place: Sweden: Gullmar Fjord | collected 2015-08
GGAGCGCTCCTGCCGGAGTCCGGTCCCTGGCTCCGCAGTCTCGAGCTCGACGTGCGGGCCGATGTCGACCCGTTCGCCAAGGCTGTCGCCGTGCTCGCTGTAGAGCAGGAACCTCCGTTTGGAGAGGATCACCACGGCGAGGAGGGCCACGCCGAAGAGGAACCCGCCGATGCCCACTCGGCCTTCAGTGTGGTCCCGGAGGAGGTCTACATCGACCTGGTGGCGCTCCCCGCTGGATTCTCGGCGCGGATCGGGGCCTTTCGGCAACCCTTCGGGGTCGTCAACCGCTCCCACCCCCACGACTGGCCGTGGCCCGATACCCCGGCGGCGATCGCCCACTTCTTCGGCGGCGAGGGCTACGCCGACGTCGGTGCCACCATCACCTGGAGGGTGCCAACTCCGGCGACCGGGCTGAGCTTCACTGGCGGAGCGGTACGAGGCGCGCTCCTCGACCCCGAAGAGCAGACCGCGACACCGGAGTGGGTGGGGCGCGCCGAGTGGTTTCACCAGCTGGGGCGGCTCGATCTCGGCGTCGGCGGCTCGGGCACCGGGCTCGGCGACGAGCGGGTCCTCGGCGGCGACCTCATGGTGAGGCTGAAGCTCAGCAGCTGGCGGAGCATCATCCTGCTGGTGGAGGCGCTCACCGATCACGAAGAAACGGGCGGCTATGCGGCCCTCCAAATCCAGCCCGCCCGCCCGCTGTATCTCGGCGTTCGTGGCGACTACATCGAGGAAGAGCCCGCCGTCGGCGCCTACGCTTCCTTCTACACTTCCGAGTTCCTGCGTCTCCGCGCCGGGACCACCGTCGGCGACGAGCTCATCGCCGCCCACGGTCAGCTGACCTTCGTGTGGGGCTCCCATCCGGTCGAGCCCTATTGGGTGAACAGATGATCACTTTCTTCCTACTTATTTCCTCAGTCTTCGCCACCGAGGTCGTGTGCACGCTGCCGTGGCTCGGCGATCTGGCCACCCGGCTCGCTCCCGAGGCCCAGGTCACCGTGCTCGCGCGGGGAAACGAGGATCCTCACTATCTGTCGCCGACGCCAGCGCTGATGGCCAAGGTCAGTCGCGCCGATCTGTACGTCGAGAACGGCATGGGTCTGGAGCTGTGGTCAGAGCGCCTGCTGGACGGCGCCGGCAACCCAAAGATCCGCGCCGGTCAGTCGGGCTATGTGCTCGCCAGCCGGGGCGTCCCCGCACTGCAGATCCCCACCGAGTTGTCTCGATCCCAGGGCGACCTGCACCCAGCTGGCAACCCCCACATCTGGCTCGATCCGCTCAACGCCATCGTCGCCGTGGACAACATCGCTGCGGGCTTGTCGCGGGTGGATCCCGAGCGAGCCGAGACCTACGCCGAGCGCGCCAAGTCCTTCCGCACCGAGGTCCACACACGTCTGTTCGGCGCTGACCTGGTCGCGTTCATGGGCGGCGACCTGCTCGATCGCCTCGCGCGGAGCGGCAAGCTCACCGACTTCCTCGCCTCCAAGGGCCTCTCCGAACGCCTGGGTGGATGGATGAAGACCGGAGAGGGCCTGCGCGGCAAACCCGTGGTCTTCTACCACCAGAGCTGGGTCTACTTCACCGAACGCTTTGAACTGGACGTCGTGGGCTATGTCGAGAATCGACCTGGAATAGCGCCTAGCGCCTCCCACCGGCAGGAGCTGGAGGAGGCCGTCGCGCGCACCGGTGCCACTGTGGTCGGCGTCACCAGCTACTACGACGATCGCCTCGCTCGGGTCCTCGCCGAGAAGACCGGGACCAAGGTCGTGCGCCTGCCGGGCGACGTCTCGGGCACCCCCGAAGCCGTCGACTACTTCGCCCTCATCGACGCCCTCGTCGCCGCCATGAGTAGCCCATGAGCTGGATGGTGCTCCCGGCCCTGGCCTGCCTGCTCATGGCCTTGACCTTGGGGTACTTCGGCCTGCATGTGCTCGAGCGCGAGGTGATCTTCGTCGATCTCGCCCTGGCTCAGGTGGCCGCTCTGGGGGCGACCTACGCGGTGTTCCTCGGCCACGAACCCGACGAGGGCATCGCCTACGCCCTCGGGCTGACGTTCACGACCTTCGGAGCGCTGGTCTTCGCCTTGGCAAGGCACTTCCACGACCGGGTCCCCCAGGAGTCCCTCATCGGCATCGCCTATGTGGTGTGCGCGGCGAGCGGGGCGGTGATGATGGACTTCGCCGCCGATCCTCACGGCGCCGAGAAGCTCCAGCACCTGATGGTCGGCAACCTGGTGTGGATCCGTCCGCTCGAGGTCGCCGTCATCGCCGGAGTCTGCGGCGTGGTCGGCGCCTTCCACCTCGCGACGCGCGCCTCGTTCCTCAGGGTCACCCTCGAACCCGAGCAGGCCGCCGCCGAGGGCATGCGGCTCTGGCTGTGGGATCTCGCTTTCTACCTGACCCTTGGCATGGTGATCACCGCGCTGGTGCACGTCGCCGGGGTGCTGTTGATCTTCAGCTTCCTGATCATCCCGGCCGTCATCGGACGCCTCTTCGCCACTGGCGTCGGTCCCCGCCTCCTCGTCGCCTACGGGGTCGCGATCCCCGTCTCTCTCGTCGGGGTCGCCAGCAGCTACGAGCACCAAGCAGGACCCCTCATCGTCGTCATCCTGGGCGTTGTCTTGGTCGCGAGCCTGATCGCAGTTGCCATCCGTGACGCCGAGCGCAGGGGACTTGCGGCGGTGAGTAGCTTGGGGGGACTCGCAGCAATGATATTGGTTCTATGGGCCTTCTCCGGAGTGAGGGGCTGTGACGATCACGGCACGGCGACGCATCACGACCACGTGGAGGTGCACGACGACCTGCCTGCCACCGCGGATGCGCAGACACGAGAGGCTTGGTATCGATCCCACGCCGACGCCCCCGATGCGCTGGAGGCGGCGCTCGCTCGAGAGAAGGACCCCTCGCTGCGGCTTCTCCTCGGTGTGATCCTCGCCAGGGCGGGGCGGGAGCGAGGTCTGGCGGCACTGGCAGAAATCGCCCGGTGTGATGTGCCTTTCCTACGGATGGAGGCCGATGATCGTCTGCGCGCCATCGCCGGGGAGAGCGCGCCTCCAGGTGACCCACTCGCGGCTCCGGTCACTGCTTGGGGAACGTGGGAGGCCCCCTCGGGATGGCAGGCCGCCGCGGCGGAGCTCGCTCTGCCCTAGGCCGGCGGGGGGTCTCAGCCGAGGGCGCCAGCGATGAACGACCCGAAGAACGTGAACACCAACAACCCGCCATAGACAAACCCCGCCACGATCCACGGCGAGAGGTTGAATAGCAGCGAGGCGGCGGCCCACTTGCGGGCGGGAGCGTGAAAGAGGGGCCCGAGACCCATGCCCAGCCCGACCACGGTGGTGGTCCCAGCGCAAAGCAGGGAGCCCATGAAGGCGAAGCTGTAGATCATGATCGCCGGAAAGGCCATCTCCCCCGGTCTGCTCACGCTCATGATCACCGAAGCCAGCCAGAGGGTCACCCCACCCACGAGCACCAGCGGCATGAGGTAGGTGAGCAGCCCCGGGATGAAGCTCAGCCAGACCAGGATCAGCACCGCGAGGTTTGGTTTTGGTTCTTCTTCCATGCCTTGCCGCCATCATAGGGCGTGGCGGGCGCATACTGTCGACATGCTCGTGAGCAGAAGCAGCGACAGCGGACACGTCTACCGGGCCGAGCTCCGCCGTCCCAATCGCTGGGGGCGCCGCCTGGCCGCGGCATTGGCGGTCTTCGCCCTCGCACCATCGATCTGGCTTGGCCTGTGGTTTGTCGCACGCACACCAACAGTCCCGACCGCCGCCACCGAGCAGGTCCGAGATGCAACGACGGCCGTGGAGAGGGCGAGAGACGACTTCCAACATGCGGCGCTGGGGAAGACACAGGTCAGCGACGCTGAAAGGGAGCTTGCGAACTGGTGCCTCACTCACCCCGACAATGCTTGTCTGACGGTTGCGGCCGAACGCGCTGCCGTCGAAGCCGCGGAGGCCGGACTCGAGGCGGCTGAGAAGACACTTGTGCCCGAGCCCTTCCCGTTCCTCTGGTTCGTGCGCTCGGTGATGTTCGCTATGGCGCTCTTGGTTCTCCTTCCCGTTGCGCTCGTGCTGTGGGTCTTCAAGAGATCCTTCGTCGTCGAGATCCGGCAGAATCGCGTGCAGCTCGGCGACCTCCAGCTCAACGCCTCCGACATCGTGGGCTGCAGCGTCGAGCGGCGAGAGATCGAAGTGCGGCTCCTTGGCGGGAGTCGGCATTGCACCTGCGCACTTGACGCCAGCTCGGAAACACTGGATGAGATTGCAGGCCACATCCGAACGATCGGGCTGTCACCGGACGAGCGCCATGAGGAAGCCCGATCGAGGTTGCGCGTCATACGTCAGCACGCTCACCTCACCAAGCGCATACACGAAGACCCCGTTTGACGAAGAACAAGCACGACAAGGCGATCCTCGCCTTCGCCATCCCGGCCCTCGGGACGCTGGCCACCGATCCGCTCGTGTCGCTGATCGACACCGCCTTTGTCGGGCACCTCGGCACCGAAGCCCTGGCGGCCCTCGGAGTGAACGCGGCGATCTTCACGATGGCGTTTTTGGTCTTCAACTTCCTGGCCTATGGCACCACGCCCCTGGTGGCCTCCGCTGTCGGCCAAGACCGGAGGAAGGAGGCCGGAGAACTGGTGCTCGCCGCCCTCGCACTCTCGGTGGTGCTCGGGGTGGTCGCCGTCGTGGGGCTCTGGTCCCTCGCCGTTCCCATCGCGGTGGCCATGGGAGCGGAGGGTGTCCTTCTCGAGACCACGCTCTCCTACTTGCAGATCCGGCTCTGGGCTGCGCCGGCAGTGCTCCTCATCACCGCCGGACACGGGGCCTTCCGAGGCTATGGGGACGCACGCACGCCCCTGTACGTTTCCCTGGCCTTGAACGCCGTCAATGTGGTCCTCGATCCGTTCCTGATCTTCGGTCTCGGACTCGGGATCGCCGGAGCCGCCTGGGCCACAGTCGTCGCCCAGTGGGTCGGCGCGGTGGGGTTTGTTTTCCTCCTCCTCGGCACACGCCGCGAAGCGCTCGGGATCCCGCTAGCAATGCCGAGGATGACCGACATCCGCCGCCTGGCGACCGTGGGTTCCATCCTCTCCATCCGCACCTTCGCCCTGGTCTTCACGATGACGGTCGCCACCGCGCTGGCCACCCGGATGGGCGAGCGAATCGTCGCCGCCCACCAGGTCGCGTCGCAGCTCTGGCTCCTCTTTGCCCTGCTGATCGACGCCTTCGCCCTCGCCGGCCAGTCCCTGGTGGCCGAACACCTCGGCGCCGGAAGATCGGCGATCGCTCGGGAGATCTCAGACCGCCTCCTGCAGTGGGGGCTCGCGGTAGGCGTGGTCCTCGCTGTGGGCCTGTGGGCGGGAGGACCGGCGTGGAGCGCGCTCTTCGATCTGGAGCCGCCGGTGGCCGCACAGCTCGCCGCGGTCCTGCCGATCGTCGCCCTGATGCAGCCACTGAACGCACTGGTCTTCGTCTGGGACGGTGTGTTCATGGGCGCGGAGCGGTTCGCCTATCTGGCCAGCACGACGGTGTTCGCGACCACCCTGACCCTGGCAGGACTCGCCGTGGCCTGGCACCTCGGCGCAGGCCTGACGGGGATCTGGCTGTGCATGGTACTGCTCATCGCCCTGCGCGGAATCACGCAGGCGGCCCGCTATTTTGGCCCGGCGACGATCCTTCCAAATGGCTGAACGCAGGACTGATGAGGCCACCCTGGTCGAAGCCTTCTGGGGACCCCCATCCGAGAGCAGCCAAATCCTAATTGTTGGGATTGGAAGGGGCTTGCCCCTTGCCGGGGGTCACGAGGGGCGCGCAGCCCCTGTCGACCGGAGGGCGGCATGCTCGCCCCGTCGTCCACTGCACCCGTGTCCAATCCCAACGAGCATGTTGCGGTCCGGTTGGGGAGGGCAGAGGGGGCTGCCCCTCGCTGGCCGACAGGCCACCAAAAGAGCTTTTCCACGCCCCGAATCCCCGATCCCCTCCACCCCCCGGCCCGACGCTACCTCGGATCTCCATCCGGAGGCCGGCGTCGCCAGAATCCCTACGGCCCCGAACTCACCGGCGCCCACCCCTCATCAGCCACCTCGGCCGCGAGCTCGTCCACCTTTGGCTGCAGCAGCTCCCAGAGCGCGACCACCCGCGGATCCTCTGGGTCGTAGAGATCGATCTGCTCGAGCGGATCGACCGCCAGATTGTAGTATTGCTTCTCGCCGTCCCACCGATAGATCAGCTTCTCCGTAGGTGTTCGCACAGTCTGAATCGTGTCTTCGTTGCGATAGGAGAGGTGATGCTGCTCGGTCCGCCCGGCCCAGGCCTTCTCGCCAGTGAGATCGGTCGGGATGGGCAGGTTCATGTAGTGAAAGATGGTCGGCAGCACGTCCTCGTGGGCGGTGAGCCCGGTCCATTCCTCAGGTTCAATCTCCGGATGAATGAAGACAACTGCCGAATCGACCACCTCCCCGAACGCCGCGTTGCCGTGCTCCCAGCCCTCGTGTTCGAAGAACTCGTCGCCGTGGTCGGTGGCGAAAACGACGAGCGTGTCCTCGAGCTCGCCCAGCTCTTCGACGTGATCGACGAGATCCTGCATATAATCGTCGATATAGCGAATCGTCCCGTCGTACTTGGCGAGGAACTTGTTCAGACAGCCCTGCCGATCTTCGGGGTTCATGGCCCCCCAGTCCGCCTTCAGAGCGTTGAAGTCGTCTCGGTCGTTCATCATGTAGCCGGTGCACTCCGGATGATTCAGGTAGGCGTCCAGGTACTCGACCGGCGCGAAGTACATGCTGTGGGCGTCGTTGAAGTGGTAGTGAAAGAACCACGGGTCGTTGCCTGCGGCCAGCTCATCGAGCCGCGCAAAGGCCTTGGGCTGGCCATCCATCGCCGAGTAGCTGCGCAGTTCGGTGTCGTGCCCCTGGTTCATGTTGTAGTCGGAGCTCAGGAACGGGTTGGCGTAGACCAGCCCCGACGAGAAATCCAGGTCGTCGAGGATCCGGGCCAGGGAGGGCAGATCGTCGTTCGGGTAGATCTCGACGCCACCCTGGTGGTTGTCGGGCCAGTGCCCGAGACTCACCAGGCTCCGTCCGGTGAGCATGCACAGGAACGAGGGCAAGGTCCACGAAGAACAGCTCTGATGCTGGCTCAGATAGAGCCCACTCTGCAGAAGGGCGTCGATGTTCGGCGTCGTGGTCCGAACCGAGTAGCCCCTCAGGTTGAAGTGGTGCACGCGCGTCGTGTCGGTTGTGAGCAGGAGCAGGTTCTTGGGGGGATTTGCCAGCCTTGGGCGGTCATTCTCCGTCGGATCGTTCACCGTGATCGTTGGGGTCGCCGAGTCCACGTCCGAGTCGGTCTTCCCGGACTTCGGATCGGCGGGATGACAGGCGACGAGCAGCAACAGGAGGGTGGCGCACTTCATGGGGACCACAATGCCCCACTGCCCCACAACCGCCAACTACCAGCGCTTGCTGAGTGTGTCTTTGGTGAGCTTGTTCCGCTCATAGCGCTTCTCCGCCCGGGGCAGCCACTCGCGGATGACTTCCTGGCGCTTGTTGTTGGCGGGATGGGTCGACAGGAAGGCGGGAACCCCGGCACCTCCGGTCTTTCGCTCCATTCGTCCCCAGAGCTTGACGGCCTCCTCTGGTGGATATCCCGCTCCGGCCATGTACATCGCGCCGATGACATCCGCCTCGGATTCGTGACTGCGAGAGAAGGGCAGGATCAAACCCACCTCGGCCACGGCACCCGCGGCCGCCAGGATCGCGACGTTCTGTTCGGTGGAGAGCTTGGTGTTCGACTCCAGCAGTGCATAGGCACCGGCGAGTCCCCCAAAGAGCACCAGCTGCTGACTCATGCGCTCCGCACCGTGCCGGGCGATGGCGTGACCGACCTCGTGCCCCATCACGAAGGCCATGCCAGCCTCGTTCTTGAGAATCGGCTGGATCCCCGTATAGAACGCGATCTTTCCGCCAGGGAGTGCCCAGGCATTCACGGTCTCGTCGTCGTTGATGAGGGAGTACTCCCACGCGTAGTCCTTGCGGTCGGCCTGGTGTGCGATCCGCTTTCCCACCCGATCGAGGAGCTCCTTGTCTTCCCCTTTCTTGGTGAGCTTCTCGGCCTGAAGAAGTTCGCCATAGCTGCTCGCGCTGAGGTTGATCATCAGCTTGTCGGGCACGAGGTTGATGGACTTTCGGTTTGTATAGGGGACCTTGAAGCAGGCGGCGACGACGACTCCGAGGCCAACGGAGAGGGCTAGTGCGCGTCGAAGGGACAAAGTCGGCTCCTGTCAGTCGAGATCATGTCAGTCCAGATCATAGTACTCACGCACGTCTCTCCTGCGCATGAGCAGGAAGGTGGTCGCCGAGACGAAGGCGCCCGGCAGATCGCCAAACACCAGCCCCAAGACGCCGATTCCCGACGACATCAGCACCAGCGGGCGCATGGAGCGCGGAGCCGCGAGGTAGGCAACAGCGGTGAGCATGCGCATGGGCCCGAGGACGCACATCAAAAACAGGGTGTCGGCCATTGTCATCAGGATCAGAAAGCCGATGAACCCTGGTGGAATGCCGAGCACGGGCGTGAGAAAGTTGTCCCCGATCTGGCCCAGGAGCGCAGTCACACCGCAGCACATCGGTATGGGCAGCACCACGGAGGTCAGCAGCCCGGCGCCTCCGTGTAGCAGTGCGGTGCTCGAGATGGCTAGAGGTTCCTTTCCTTTGGGCTTCGGCAGTCGAGCTGGAACCTCCCCTCTCTTCAGCGACTTGATCGGCGGCGCGCCCACGACCATCGACTTGAGCTTGCTCTGCTTCCGAGACTTCCGGAACAACCGATAATCGGCGCCGGGCATCACCTCCACCAGGGTGCTCTTCACCTCCTTGATGGGCACTTCGAACGGATCTCGGTCGACAAACAGCGCCCGCCGCAGGAGCAGCCTGCCCTCGTACTTGAGCAGCGCCTTGTGGATCTTGAACAGCGAGCCGGCCTTGATCTCGTTGTAGGGGGCCCACATGCCGAGGAACTTCGCGGTCAGCCGGTAGCCGGTCCACCGACCTGCCGGGCCGTCCATGTCCCGGATCTGGAGCCGAATATCGCCCCTCGGCAGCTTGATGTCGAAGTGCCCAGTGGCCTTGAGGAGCGCGCTGGAGAGCTCGTCGCGGGCATAGCTCTTGTCCTTGTCGAACTCGAAGCTCTCGTAGCCGTCGATGCTGTCGATCGGGGACGCCCGACCCATCTTGGTGCCAAAGAAGCAGAGCAGATCCTCGCGGGTCAGCGGGCTGATCCAGAACCCCTCCGAGGTCCCGCGGCCGCCGGTTGTGGTGCGACTCAGCAGCCAGATCTGCTGGGAGAGCGCCAGCCCCTGGGCTCCGGTCAGCTTGCCCGCCGCGTGTTGGGCAGCGACGACGTCGAAGAGGACCTTGGCGCGAAGATCTCCGTGGTTGGCCGCCACGGCACCGACAGCCCCGGTGGGATCGCCTTGTCGAGCCGCCACCCGGTACACGTCGGGGTAGGTCACCCGCTTCGAACGGACTTCGTCGGCCATCACTATCAGGAACTTGCCCATCGCTCGGTGAGCGGGTGCAGCGATGCTGTAGCGCTCTCCGTCGACGGTCAGGTTCAAGAACTCCCAACCGAAGAACGCACCAAAACCGCCGGAGTAGCTGATCTCTCCGATGTCCTCGTACGGCGCGTCGACCGCCTCCACCCAGTCGCGGGCGATCATGCGCCGATCGGTGAAGACCGCGCCGTGCTCCCAGTCGACGCTCTTGCTGGCCGCCCGAGCGATCCAGGCGATGGGGTTGAGAACGTTGGCGACAAAGGCCATCAGCATCAGGCAGCCGCCGCGAGTGTCCTCCCCAAAGGCCAGCTGGGCCAGGATCTGCTCCCCGTCGATGTGATCGGCGCCGCTGCCCAGTGAGGCCACGATGTGCTCGAGGTCACCCAGATTGAGCTTGGGATACAAACGCCGCTCGCGATCCCTTAGGTAGGTCCTGACTAATTCGTGTGCCGTCAGGTCGCGATCCGGCACCGTGAGCGGGTTGGGCATTGGACTTCTTAGCGCCCCAAAGAACCCAAGACGAGATCGAGTGTCCATCAAGTTCCGGGCCGACGTTACCGATTCGTCAGGTATAGATCACTATGTGAGTTGATGGTGCTACCGATCCTGTCTGTCATATTGAGCGGTTTTCCCTACGCTGGGGCCGCCGCCCAGACAGGAGAACTCGAAGACCTGCAAGAGGTCATCACCCGACTCATCCCCGTAGTGGAAGAGCAAGCCGGCCGGCAGTTCTACGAGGTGCCCGAGCTGGTCCTCGCCGATCCGCAGATCCTGGCAAAGGTCCTCTATGACGAGCAGGTGCACCTGCTTCGGAACCTGGTCCAGCTCGACGAGGAGGAGATCGAGAACTCCGCCTTCGAGACCTCTTCCAATCTCTCGGCGGCCTTCGTCGGAAAGTACGGGTTCCTCGACAAGAAGCTCTATGTCGTGTCCGACGGGATCCGCGAGGCCCTCGAGCGGCGCGGGGTCAGCGACGACCTCGTGCAGCCGGTCATCGAGATCGTGCTCGCCCACGAGCTCACCCACGCCCTACAGGATCAGCACGCCGATCTCGACGAGGTGGTCTCCTCACGGATGGACGCCGACGCGGTGATGGCCGTGAACTGCTTGGTCGAGGGCCATGCGGTGTGGGTTCACGAGCGCGTAGGCCTGGCACTGGGGCACACCGAGGCGGTCGGCCTCGTGGGAGAGATCCTCGGCTATCGCACCGAAAATGGCCGGATCTCATCGGATCCAGGCGGCTTCTACACGTCGTACGTCTATGGCCAGGGCCGGGCCTTCGTGGAACACCACGCCAACGCCACCGGGGTGGAGACGACCTGGAGGATGCTGGTAAGTCCGCCAGGAACGACCTCGATGATCGTCGATCCACAGACCTACAATCCCTACGTCGCGCCCGCCTGGAGGCAGGAGGTTCGAACCGCGGTGGCCACCGCGCGGATGCGGATCACCCCACCCTCTTGGATCCCGGTGGACGACGGAATCGGCGACTACCATCTGCGCCAGGAGTTGGTCGAAGCGGGCAACTCACACGCCCTGGCCGACCACTGGATCGCGGGCTGGAGCAGCAGCGCGATGAAGCACCCAACCGAGTGGGCAGAGGTGGAGTTACTCGCCTTTAAATCCGATGAATACGCGCAGCGCTACGTCGAACACATGCGCGCTCACGCCGAGATGACCCTGTCCCTGGTGACACCACCGCTGACATCGGCGTTCGTCCCGAACGTGCGCGGTGCGGTGTCTGCCTATACCGATGTCGACGCCGATCAGGGTGCCCACGAGCACCTGACCATGCAGTTCGACGTGGGTCCGACCCACGAGGTGCACAACTTCTGGGTGGCACGAGACGCCTTTGTGGTCCAGGTCAGCGTCGTCAACCACCGTGTCGGCGAGCGCCGAATCGCGCGGGCCATCGGACAGGTCTTCAAGTCTCTGGACTAGGCCCGTGCTCGCCGCTGTAAGCTGCCGGCGTGCCGCGCTGGGATGCCAACTCCGCCGAGTGCCTCGTCTTCACATACAAGGAAGGCCTGCTCTCAAAAGTCGCTCATGACCTGAAGATCCGGGTGACGAGCTTCGAGATCTCGGTGGAGGATGGCCGCGTCGAGGCGACTCTCGATGCCAGATCGCTCCGAACGGTGTGCGCCATGAAGCGCGGCAGAGAGAACCCGCGGGGGCTCTCGGCGGATGACCGCGGCACGATCGACGGACTGATCCGCGACGACATTCTTCACAGCAACAGGTTCCCGCAGATCCACTTCCTGGCGGAGGATTCGAACGCCAGTGGCTCTCCTTGGTCCGCCCGCGGAACCCTGACGCTGCACGGCGTGAGCCGGCCCCTCTCGGCTTCCGTTCGAAGCGAAGGGCAAGACTGGGTCGCGCGCATCCAACTCCACCAACCAGCGTTCGGGATCAAGCCATACCGCGCAATGCTCGGAACGCTGAAGGTAAAAGCGGACCTGGACCTCGTACTTCGGTGTACCCTCCCACCATGATCCTTCTCACACTGATCTTTGCTTGCTCATCCGCCCCCTCCACCGATGCCGAGGTCGCCCCCAAAGACCGGCCCGCTCTGGAGGTCGAGCCCACCGAAAACACACGTGCGCCGCGTGGAACCCCCTCGAGCCCCGCAGACGGCGAGCCCGAGTTCGGGCTCGTACACAAGGACTGCAAGGACGTGCCCGAGAACGACGCTGTCGAGGGCCCAGACTGTCTGAGCGGGACCATCGCCTGTGGTGACACCCGAGTCGGGCACACCCTTGGCGGCACCAACAACCTCACCACCAAGTTCTACGAGAAGAAGTTCTGCACGCCCGCGACCACCGATCACGACTCCGGAGACGAGCGGGTCTATCGCCTCGACATGCCGGACGGTGACTGGACGGCGGATGTCTACTTGGACACGCCGTGCGCCGATCTGGACCTGGCGGCGATCAAGTGGACCGGCGACACCTGTCCGAACGAGAACTCAGCCGTTGGACAGTGCGAGATGACCGTCCGAGAGGGAGGGCGCCGCGAGCACGTGAGGCTCAGCTCCAGAGACGAGACAACGTGGCTTGTGGCGGTCGAAGGAAAAGGCACGCAAGAAGGTGCTTTTGCCTTGGTCGTGACCTGCAGACCAGGGCTCTGAGATGTGGCTCGCGCTCCTGATGCTCGGCTGCGGGTCGGGCGAAAAGGAGCCAATCGCAGCGCCCGTCAAGACCCCGGCGCCCGCCGAGGTGGCGCCACCGCCACCCTCCCCGCCCATCGACGGCAAGAACTACGACGGCAAGTGGCTCATCATCCTGTCCTCCTCCAAAGAGGCGGGGGTCGTTCCCACCGGAACAGAGGACCTCCCGGACGTCGTGCGCCTGCAGTCCAGCCAGTTCAAGGGCCTGATGCCCTGCTATGAGATCGTCGTCGCCGGAGCCTTTGCCAAGAGAAAAGCCGCCCTTGCCCGCAGCCAGGAGCTCACCGAACAGGGCATCGACAACTACGCCAAGCCCGCCGGAGAATACATCGGTGACGACTCCCGGCTGGAGGCCTACTGCAACGGTGAGACAACATCCGCCTGCGACGCCGATTTTCGCTTCGTCGAGGGCGACTATATGGACCTCGCACTCGACGCGGTGGCCGCCGAGCGCGCCACGGCCCAGGCCCCACCCGAAAAGCGTGAGGGCGAGTCCGACTTCTGGAAGGCCGATCTGTCGGTGGAGAAGGTCGAGGATTGGTCCATCGGCCAGGAACTCGACGGCTACGGACTCGACGGCACCAAGCAGGCCTGCAAGATCACGGGTTTCACGACAATCACCAGGGGAACCCCTCACTTCGGCTGGTATCAAGGGGAGCAATCCGCGCCGGGATGCGGGTCCTCCCAGGTGTTTGCGAAGCTGGACTGCGCGGGTCCAGTTCGCTTTGCGGCGCCAGCTGGAGGCCAGGCGGTGACCGGCTTCGCCCCCGACGGCACCAAGCCCGGATCCCAGTCCGTCGGAGCGGCCAAGGAACTGCTCAAGCGCGACACGGCGTACCAGATCGCGTATTCCCGGGCCTCCCAGCAGGCTGCCGAGGCGGGCGAGGACCTGGCAGAAGAGATCAGCATCCAGCAATTCAGCTCGAAAAAGGCCGTCTATCTAGTGGCCACATCCCACCTCACGACCGGCGAGGGGGACGACTGGTGCGGTGCCGACGACCTGAACATCACCATCTCCGGTGTGGTCACGGCCCCAGCCGAAGGGCGCCCAGCCGAGCTCATCGTGCGCTTCCGAGAGATGGAGGGCGCCGAGGTCACCGGGCTGCTGGACTTCGGAGCCGACGGTCGCCTCGAGGTGGTCGAGCAGAGCTGGCCCCAGCGCACGACGGTGCAGACCGCCAAGGGCAAGGAGATCTGCGCCATCGAGATCGACTACTGCGACTGCCCGTGCTGACCGAAGATCACTCGGAGAGGGTCGCCTCGTTGATCAGATAGAACGTGTACTCCAGGTTCTCGACCTCCAGCTCCACGTCCTGGACGTCCACCGGCAGCGGCGGGTCGAGCCTCCAGGTCTTGGGCTTCGCCGACTTGTAGTCGCGGCCGTCGAGGAGCTCGTCGATGCGTACCTCGCCGTCCACCGTCAGCTTCACGCGGATCTGCGCCTTTCGTTTCTGTAGATAGCGCATGGCGAGGCTGAAGGAGGTCGCGCCCTTTCGAAACACAGCCAGCCGCTCGGCGGGGAACTTCACCCGGAAGTGGTCCTTTGGATACAGCCACACAGCGCCGTCGCACTTGCGCCCATCATCCAGAATCAACTTGTATTTTCGGCCGTTTCTATACGGATCGGTCCCGTCGGCGGCCGCAAAGTAGATGCCGTCTGGAGTGTGGCAAGACCGCCCCCTGCCCTTTCGCTGGACCTCGACGCAGGGAACGTTCGGAAACGGCAGCAGGCGGTCGTTGTCGGTCACACGCAGCGGCGAGCAGCGGCTCCCGAAGTTGGTCTCGCCGATGAGCACCTCATCCGACAGGAAGAACCACTTCGGTGTGTCGAAGCGAGCCATCTTCCCGGGCGCGTCCATGACGAAGCGCTTCTTCTCTTTTGGCACGATGCCCGGGGGCTTGAGGAAGCTCGGGTGGATCGTCTCGTCGACCATCACCCCATCGACCAGCGAGAAGACGCCGAAGAGCTCTGCTCGCGCGCCGTCCACCGCTGCTTGGTCGCCGACGATGAAGGAGCGTGCGGTCCGCTCGCCGATGGACAGCCCCGAGAGCCGCAAGAACGGCCCATCCGCCGGCACCGAGAGCGCGATCTCGAAAGCCTCGGACGGCACCCGAGGAAGCGCCTTGGCCTTCCAGATCCGCCACTGGGAGTTCGGGTCGGAGGGTTTCAGGGTGACGGGATGACCATCCACAGCAAGGGTCGGCAGGCCCTCGACTCCGGCCAGTTGCTCGGCGACCACCTGAACGACAAACGGGCCGCGGATCGGCTGCCATCCCTGATCAAACTTGATCTCGAGCGTGGTGCCTGGATGGATCCAGGTCCCGGATCCGGGCCAGTCCGCCTCGGCCTGGGGCAGCTCTCTGGGCTCACCGAGGTCTTGCACGAGCTCGATCGAGGCCGCGGTGAACGGCTCGACGGTATCGGCGCCACCCCCCACCCTCATGGCGTCGAGATCCCAGAGGGCCTTGCCGAGGGCCTCGCTGAACCGACGGGAGCCCTCCTCGTTCATGTGGTCTTCGTTCTTGAACATGTCGCGGGACATCGGCAGTGCGCGCATATCCAGGTAGGAGGCCCCCATTTCGTGGAGCATTGCAATCGCGCGCTCCTGGGCTCCATCCACGACGACGTCTTCCATGTCGGCGGGTATGTCCGGAGACATGGGCGGGCGAACCCAGACCATGCGGGCGCCGTGTTCCTGGACGAGCGCGGTGATCACCGGCATGAACGACTCGTCCGGCGTCGGCAGCATGGTCTCGTCGTAGGTCCTCTCCTCGCGGTTGATGGCGATGGAAGTGCCCTCGGTGTGCAGGGCCATGTCGACCATCGCGTCGTCGAAGACTGCGTCCAGAGCGCGGCGGGTCTCCCAGGGTTTGCTGTCCAGGAGTGCCCGTGCCGGCGCCACCCTGAGGAGGCCGGCAAACGCCAGCCGAACCTGCCCGCGTTTCTCGCGAAGGCGGGCAAGCTGCAGACGGGTGTCGCTCTGGACGCGCTTGCTGATCTCGGGGTCCTCCTCGTCTGGGAGGTGCACCCGGAGGTTCACGTAGCTGGACTCGGTCAGCGGCGTGTTCAGGAGCATGCTCTGCATTCCGCTCACCACGACGACGAGCTTGGGCCGATGTCCGTTGGCGAAGACCCGGTTCTTCATCACCGCGTACCAGTGGGCACCGACGGACATCGGGATCGAGAGCAGCGCGATGTCATTCCGCGGGATCTTCAGCCTCGCCGCGATGATATCGGGCCGAACGTCGGTGTTGGCATAGCTGGGCCCGAGGAGAATCACCTCGGGTTGCTGCTGCTGGAGGAGCCAGTCCATCGCGTTGGCGGCGTCGCCCCGGTTGGCGACGTTTCCATTCACCACAGCGCCAGCATTCTCGATGGCCTGGCGCTCCTCGGCGTCATTGAAGTTGAGTACCACCCAGCCTGCAGCAGCAACGAGCGCTAGCGGCGCGATGATGGCCAACATCACCGCCACAACCCCTGAAGCACTCGTCCAACGCGACATGGCGGCATTCATAACGGACTTCGCGGTTTGGATCGCGACCCAGCAACCTGTAGGCTTACACACGCATGTGTCGAACCTTTCGATTCCTTATCGCTCTCCTACTCTTTGCCGCGACCCCCGCGATCGCCGGTCCCTGCGGCGACGACGGCGCCCTGAAGCTGGACGCCTACCGCGGGAAGCTTAGCGACGAATCCAGACAATGCCTGGAAGATACGGTCGCCCAATCGACCGAGGCAACCCTGCGCGTCGAGTACTCCTTTGTGCTGATCGTCGACGCGTACACCCAGAATGACCAGGAGAAATACGGCCAGCTGATGCGGCGCCACCTGTCCCAGTACCACACCACGGACGCCGAAGTGGCCTATCTATACGCCACCTATCTGTGGAAGTTGGGCATCTCCGGAGACGACGCCCTGTACTGGGCAAAGGTCGCCCTCGACAACCGGCGGCGGTGGCTCAAGAACCGAGCCAACTACGACAACATGGTCAAGAAGCTCTACGACATGCTGGTCGAGGTCAGCATGGAGCGCGCGGTCCAGGTCGAGAAAGAGTTCCAAGCCGATCCCACTAAAGGCAACCAGGAACGCGTCGACGCCTATCGCCGACAAGCCAGGTATTGGCTCATCATCGCCGCCCCGTGCCTGTACTATGGAGACTGCGGGCCGTACTTCGAGGTCGAGATCGAGGGCTGGGCTCCCTGCGACGATCTGGTGGCCCTGGAGTCCGAAGCCAAGAGGGGTCGGATCGACGAGGACCAGCTGACCTGCCTGCGCTCCAAGTACCGCAAACCCCAATCCGCGAAGCCACGGATCCTCGGCATCCTCATGGACCAAGCCGACACCGACAAAGACGGCCAGATCTGGGAAGAGCTGATGGCCTGGCACTGGAACATCACCGGTGCCGACGACGCCATGCTGGCCTTCCGCTTTGCGGAGTATCTAGCGGTAAAAGGCTCCGGCCAAGCCGAGGATGCCATGCGCTGGGCACAGGTCGCGCTGGAGCAGAAGGACACCCTGAAGGGTCGCTCTGGGAGGGCCGCCATCTCCAAGCTGCACAACCTGCGGGTCGAGACCGCCGAGCGCATCCTCGTCGACGCCAAGGACCGCCAGAGGAACGACCCGAGTGGCCTGAACAAGGAACTGGTCAAGGAAGCCAAGATCCGCCATGAAGCCGCGATCGCGGACTATCGCGCCTATTGCACCGATGCGGGGACCTGCAGGGACTAGAAGCGGTAGCGCAGGCCCGCCTGAAGCCGACGCGGGTCCTGTCGAGAGACGACCTGCAGTCGATTATCCGTGTACAACGCCGATGAATAGGCATCTGGCGCCCGGTTGTCGAAGAGGTTCTGCACCTCGAGGTCGACGATGATCTTGCCCTTGCGAACGTCGATCTCCTGCTGCAGCTTCACGCTGAACACCCAGTTGGCGTTTCCGCGCAGATACGTTCCCCGCTGCCGAATTCGCAGGTCCTGACTCCCAAATCCGCTCGCATTGCTCTCCGACCAGTACAGGCGCTCGTAGGGTTGGCCCGCGTAGTACTCGAGGGCGAAACCGATCGTCTGCTTCCACGGATCGGTCGGCAAGTCCCAGAATCCATTGGACTTCACCATGTGCCGCAGGTCGGTGTTCAGGGGCCCGTAGCTGTAGGCAGACTGCGGATCGTTGGCGAAGGAACCCGAGTTCGCAGACGTGCTCGAACCCACCGACCGCGTGTACGTATAGGTCGCGCTCGCCGCCCATCGGTGGGACGGGACCTTCTCTATTCCCAGATCCCACTGCAGATAGTCCCGCTTGGAGAGCACCGGAGTGCGCTGTCGATAGAGGTTCTGGAGCGAATCGCCGTTGCGAGATCCGATGACCGCCGAGCCATCGCTGTCGTACAGGAGGTTGGTGTCGTCGTACTCGTACTGGTTGCGGACCAGCTTCCCGTGCCACTTCGAGGACACAGCGACATCCTCGGCGATCTCCCGCTCGATGGTGAGCAGCAGCTCGTCGACCCGCGGGGTTCCGAGCTTGTCGTGCACAGTGGCGTCGTTGACCGCCGGATCGTAGCTGTAGGCGCCCGCGGCACCCCCGAGCAGCCCAGCGCCGGTCTCGGGGTCGTAGAAGAGCTCGCCAACCATCAGCTTGCTGCCGTAGGCGCTCGCCGAGGTGAACGCCGCGGTGCCGAGCTGCCCGGTGTCTCCGAAGCGCCCCCACCCCGTCGCGATCTTGGTTTTCGCGTCACCGAAGGGATCCCAGGCGCCAAACATCCGTGGGCCGAAGATCGAGCCGGTGAGGACCGGAACGCCGAGGTCATTCCGCATCGAGTAGCGGTCGTAGCGAAGCCCATAGTTGAGCGTCAGCCTGCTCACGGGCTCGTAGGAGTCCTGGACAAAGGCGCTGAACTGGGAGCCGGTGGTCCTGAACTTTAGGGGACCGCTGGTCTCGACCCAGTAGTAGTTGGTGAGTGTCGTCGGATCATAAGGAACGACGTTCAGATCGACGTAGTACTGGTTGCCGTTGAAGCCCTGGACCTGGTCCCAGACCGTGGTGTCGCCCTGCAGCCCGATCTTGATGTCGTGTTTTCCGCGCAGCGGATCCCGCAGCGAGACCAGCGAGAGCGCGGTACTGCCGTGGTAGCGATAGCGATCGTCGAAGTAGAACTGTGAGAAGTTGACGGCGTCGTATGCGCCCATAATGCCTAATCTTCCCGGGGTCTCCCAGTCCACCGCGCCCTGATCCTCACCGGCCTCACAGCGGTTGCTGTTGCCCTCGTTGGCGTGAGTGCAGGGCACACCGGACACCTCGATGAAGGTCTTCTGGAGCAGCACCTGGGAGTCGAGGTTGACGTCGGGGGAAAGGAACCACTGCCAGCGGACATTGCCGAGGGTGCCACCCTGGACCTGGCGGCCCTGAGACTCGCCCTTCTGATAGGGATCTCCCTGATCGATGTTGTCGATTGTGGTCGGATCGAGCTGCACCATCGACGTGACCCGGTGCTCCGCGGTCGGCTGCAGGGTGAGCTTGCTCATGATGTAGTGGCCATCGTAGTCGCGGGTCTGGGGCACGCCGGTGTTGGCGATGACGCTTCGCTCGCGCTGGTAGCTGATGAGGAACCAGGCGCGGTCCCGGATCAGTGGGCCCGAGATCTTGCTGGCCACACTGACGGCGCTGAAGGTGGAGTCGAAGCCGCTCGGCGCGAGCAGGAGGCCGTCGGCAGACCAACGCTCGTCCATGCGCGACCGCCCAGCGGCCCCACTCGCGAAGACGGACGTGTCGAATTCGAGGTTGTTGGTTCCCGACTGGGTGACAATATTGATGATTCCGCCGAGTGAAGTCCCATATTCAGGCATATACCCGCCGAGGAGCACTTCGATCTGCTCGATGGCGTCGAAGTTGAAGTTCACCGAGAAGGTGCCGGTCACCGGGTCAGTGACGTTGGCACCGTCCAGCATGTAGGTGTTCTCGTTGTATGCGCCGCCCCCCGCGCTCGGGTTCCCGCCCCCGACCACGCCAGGAGCGAGAGAGACAGCCGACTGATAGCTCCTCCCGGCGGGGATCCTCTGTAGGAAGTCCTGGGTGAGGACCGTGCCCTGGGAGGTGCTGTTCACGTCGATGGCGTCCCTCGTCGCCACGACCTCGATCACCTCGCCTGCCCCATGGACGGCGTACTGATTTCTCGGAACCGATGCGGGGTCCATTCCGTCCGGCAGCTCACTGGGCTGACGCACTTTCCGGTTGGAACCTTCGGGGTTGAGCACCTCGTCATCTACCGCCACGAAGCTGGTGTAATCGGAGACGATCTCGTACTCCAGCGCCGTCTGCAGGATGGCGTTTCTCTCGTCAAACACGCGGCCGGCGAGGTACTCCCGATGGATCCAACCCACTTTGTCCCGCGCGAACAGGGTCTCGATGCTTCGGTGGTGCTCGACAAAGCGGGGCTGGATCTGCCGCTCCCACACCTGGTTTCCGATCTCGCCGCTGACATGGATCGGGCCGCTGCCATCGAGGCGAAGGGCGACGCGAACTGGCTTGTCGGCCATCAGGTTCGGGATCCGCTCCGGCCACTGCTCGTAGGCAGCCCAGCCGCCCCAGTCGATCTCGATGTTGCGAAGCACGGGTCGCTCGATGCGATCCAGGATCATGTCGATGGCCCGTTCCGGATCTTCGTTGAGCGATACGTAGGATGCCGTTCCATCCGCCGCTTTGGCGATCTCATCCAGCAGATGTCGGTTCGGTGCGCTGCCGACCCCCACGGTGATCATCGTCACGTCTCGCTCGCTGCGAGCGATCCGGCGAAGCACCTCGTCCTCGTTGCTGATGTGGCCGTCAGTGACGAAACAGACGATGCGTCGTCGCGTCGGATCGCCGGGTTGTTCGATGGCTTCGGCAACGGCACGCATCAGGTAGGTACCGCCGCCGCCGCGCATATTGTCCACCCAGTTCACCGCCTGTGCGAGGTTTTCGGCGGTCGCCGGGAGCGGACCCTCCGAGAAGCTCGCCACGCTGTTGGAGAACCCCAGCACCGCAAATCCGTCCGCCTCGTGCATGCCCAACAGGCCCCGCCTCATCGCACCCTTGGCGACCTCCAGCGGCTGTCCGCTCATGGAACCCGAGGTGTCGATGACCCAGAATACGTCCTTTGGAACGCGTTCTTCGAGAGGTGGCGCGACCGGAGGTTCGAAGGTGAGCAGTCCGTGATCGCCGGTCACGAGGAAGCTCGCTACCGGCTCGTCGTCGGTGGTCCACCAGCGCACGATGAAGTCCCGCGTCGGCGAGATCCCGTCGAGGACAAACGCGAGCGCGTCGCCGTCGACCTCGAAGTCCACGGGATGGCTCGGGGTCTCCACATCGAGGATGTCGGTTCCGGCGATGATGGCGACGTCGATGCCCACCTCCACGCCTCCGGAAGCACGCGATCCAGGCATCGCGATCGGCGCGTGCAAGGCCTCCTCGTAGTCGGAGCCCGGCGGTGTGAATCTCGGTGCCACCGTCAACGGAAACACCAGCTCCCAGGCCGAGTCTCTCCTCGCGAGAGGCTGGATCACGCGGAGTTCCACCTCGACCGTCTCCCCGGGCGGAATGTTCGCGACCCGCTGGGTGAAGATGTTGGGGCGGTCCTGCTCGGTGAGCGCGGCGAGGCGACCCTCGGCCTTGGCCTCCTCGTAGATCACCCTGGCCTCTCGTTTTTCGTGGATCTCGGCGCGGATCTCCCGATCGCCGATGTGGATCCACATGCCGTCCACCGCCGCCTCGTGCTGGAGCGGAAAGACGTAGACCTCCTCGATGAACTCGCTGGAGGTGTTCTTGAAGGTCTGCCGGATCCCGAGCTCGACCAGCGGGCCGGTGACGTCAGCGGTGTACTCGAGCGAGACGAGTGGCAGGTTGGAGGCAGACGCCACCAGCGCCCACAGCAGTGCGAGCAACATACAAGCCCCCAGTGCGTGACAGACGACACCACCCGCTGCCCAGCCGGGGTACGCCGCTATCACCCTTGTTACGCCACTTTATGTGACCGGTCGTTTCCGGCTGTTAAGCGACAGACAAAGCGGTGGGGCTACGACGAGCCCAGCTATGGGAGTCCGTCGGGGAGGATCGGGTACGGCTGGCCACCAACGATTAGCGGTGCCATGTCCTCGATCATCGGCCGCAGCTGGCCCCAGAGCTCGAGCGCCTTTGGATCGGCCGGATCGTAGATGTCGTTCTTCTCTTCGGGGTCGACGTTGCGGTTGAAGAGCTCGACCACACCGGTCCACCGATAATGAAGCTTGTACCCGTCCTTGACTATGGCCTGCACACCGCCTCTGCGAGCGAGGGCCTCCAGGAAGATCGGGCGCTCGGGCGGAGCGGTCCCGATAGGATAGCCAGTGACCTCGGCGGGAATTGGGAGCTCGAACAGATCGAGAATCGTCGGTACGAGGTCGATTGAGGCGGTCGGCTTGTTGTAGACGCCCGGGACGATGTTCTTTGCCCAGAAGACGGCGAACCCGTCGCTCTCCTCTCCATACAGGTGGAAGGCGTGGGTCTGGCTCCCATGCTCCCAGAACTGCTCGCCATGGTCGTTCCAGATCACGACCAGGGCGTCGTCGAGCCAGCCTTGCTCATCGAGCTCCTGCCAGTTCTGGCCGATGCGAGAGTCGACCATCCGGATCTCGCCTTCGTAGAGGACGCGGAGGTGCGCCTCGAGCAGGATCTGGTCCTCGATGCTCATGGTGGGCCAGTTGTCGCGATCCTGGTAGTGCAAGTTGCGGTTCGTGAGGTCGGTGGGCCAGTCCTCGAGCTCATCTTGACCGACGAGGAAGCTCTCGTCGGGGTTGTACGAGGCGTGGGGCTCCATGTGGTGCATGTGCATGAACCAGCGGTCCCACAGCCCGCCGTTCAGAGCGCTGGTGGTGATCTCGACAGCGGTCTGCATGACCATGGCGGACGCGCCCCCAGGCCGACTCTCCGCCGTGTAGCCCTGGGTGTTGCCCCAGGTCTCGCTCAGCCAGTCGTTGGCCGTGACGATGACGCTGAAGAAACCCGCTTCGCCGAGCCAGGTGGCCAGGAAAGGCGCGCCTTCGGGTACGGGGAGCCGGTTCGTGACGTTGCCGTTGAGCCGCGGAATGTGCCCGCGCTCGATGTTGTAGGCGCCAGCCAGCGTGCAGGTCGTCGAGCCGAAGGTCCAGTTGCTGCATTGTTGGTGGTCGTTCAGGACCACGCCCTCGGACGCGATCTGGTCGAAGAACGGGGTCAGACCTTTGTCACCGTAGAGGCCCAGGTGGTCTTTGCGGAAGGTATCGATGGAGATGAAGATGAGGTTCTTGGGCACCGCACCCTCGAACTGGAGCACGTCCGTGCCTGTCATCGTCGTCGATGTGTCGGTGTCCGGCGGGGTATCGTCAGTCTTGTGGTGCTTCTTCTTCCCGTTGCCGCCGCAGGCAACAAGAAGGGCGATAGGGAGGAGGAAACGCATATCCGAGGCTACCCGAGTGGGCGGCCAACCGCCATTCGGTAAGAGCGCGCCCCATGACTCCCGAGCTTCTCGAGCGCGATGATCTCAACTCCACCGGAGGCTATGGTCTGCAGAAAATCCTCTTCGTAGGTGACTTTTCCGAACTCAATCGTCGTCACCTTCTTGAGGAGGGGTTTTGCCTTCTCCAGGAACTTGGAAGGTTTGTCCTGGAAGGTCTGGGTGAAGTAGAGCTCACCGCCGTCTGCAAGCAGAGTAGTGACGTGCCGAAGCACCGCTGGCGGATCTGGCATGAGCATGAAGCTCGCGCTGAAGTATATGGCGTCGTAGGGCCCGCCACTGTGATCGTAGATCGACTCGAGGCGCACCTCGACCCGATCTGACAGACCCGAGTCGACCACGGCTTTTTTGGCCGACTTCACGTAGTCAGCGTCGATGTCGACACCGATGACGCGAATGTCCTTTCTATGGACTTGATCGGCGTTCCTGGCCAATGCACTGCCAGTGCCGATGCCGACGTCGAGCAGGCGCGCGCCATCCGGAAGCCGCGCCAGTACTGAGGCGTACCAGCTCGATGTGAGTGACACGATCGCCTTGTCGTAGATCCAGGCTCGCAAGGCTCCCTCCGCGGAGTTGCTGTGGGCACTGGTATCGACAGGACCCCAGCCTCGCCACAACGGTTAGCAACTCGGTGTAGGCTGCGGACGATGGCAAGCCCAACCGAGAACGTCAAGAAGACTGCGCTCCGGCACATCACCGAATCGGTCGACAGTGGGAAGACGCTCCCCTGGCACGATCCGAGCGTGGTACGTCACGGTGTTCCGCGCAGTGGATCCACGAATCGCGTCTATACGGGCACAGCTCCATGGCTCCTTTGGACGTTGCACAGCTGCCACTCGTACACGAGCAACCAGTGGTTCACGATCAAAGCTGCCGAGCGCTTCGACGGCACGGCGAAGGCCGACGCGGTTGCCGCACCTGTGCCCGGAGCCAGGGTCTACAACCGGTCGCACTTCACAGGCATCACCGCCGCACCCTCACCCGAGAGGCCCGCTGACGACGTGGGCCCACGACGCGCAGCAGATCTGGTCGCCTTCGTGGGCGCGCACATCAAGAAGGGCAAGACGGGATGGGTCGTCGGCACCGAAGTGATCCGCGTGCCCGCCGTGGGCGACTGGGACAGTGCCGGGGACTACTGGGCCAACGTGCTGCACCATCTTGTTCGCTGGACCGCGGCCGATCGCCGACTCGACCGCAAGCTCGATCCGGGACACGAACAGCTCGTCGCCGAGCTGGCGAGTTCCTGGCTGTTGGCGCACCTCGAGGTCGTGGGCACCGGTCCCTCCAACCCGGAGCTCTGGGTCGAGGAGATCCGCAGCCAAAAGGGCCTGTTCTGGAAGCTGTCGAAGGAAGCCTGGCGCGCCGTTCAGTACCTCCTCGATCTCTCGCACCCCGAGCTCATCGAAGAGCTGCGTATCAGCGCTATCGAGGGCAATGCGCCACCCGCAAAGAATGCCGGACGCTCTGCAGATCTGATCACATCACTGGGCCAGATCCTCATCATCTCGGACGAAGACCTCTCCGAAGACGACGTCACGGTCTCGAAGACCAACGAGCAGCCGCTGATCCTCGCCAACGAGGCCGGTACGACGCTGCGCGACTTCCTCGATCACTTCTATGGCAATGACGACAAGGGCCGAAAACGCCACAACCCACCTCTCAGCGCGTGGATCGCTGGCGGACCGGGCACCGGACGAAACCAGGTGATCTCCGCCCTGAATGCACTGTTCCGCACCGGTGGCACCGACCTGACCGGCACCCTGGTCGCCACCGAGCACGCCGGCGGCACCCTGCTCGAGGTCATCGAGAGGGTCTGGTCGGACGAGAACCTCGAAGTCATCCCCTGTCAGCTCCCGAACCGGGTCGTCGTGGCCCACGACCGGGCGATCGCCACCGCATGTCTACAGGCATTCCACGTGTCCCGCGGGCTCTCACCCGTCCTGTGGTTGGCGCGCATGGAGCATCGGCTGATCCGCTCCGGCGAATACGACGGTTTCATCAGGGGCTTCGAGGAGAAGTCTGCGAAGCGATGGCGAGGCGAGGCAAATCGCTTCCCAGACCGCCACACCGAAGAGATCGTGCACGCCTTGGGCGGGGCCGAAAAGGGCGCACGCCGCCGGCTGAACCACTACAAGAACACCCGTGCTTCTGCCGGTTGGGAGGCCTTTTTCGACGAGGCGGAATACTCGCTATTCCACCCGCGACCGCGCATCGACGAAGAGGGCAACGAGATGCCGGTCCACGAGGGTGACCCGTTCAATCGGCGGATCATGTTCTCGGTGGATCTCGCCTCCGCGCTGCAGTCGTCGGATCCGTCCGCGCTGGGCTGGGTCCGTCGCTGCCTGGCATCGGTTCCTACCCGAATGGAGGACCTGTCACGCCCCGACCGTCGCCCGTTCTGGTTCCTGTTCTCCACCGACACGACGCTCAAAGAACTGACCAATATCGTCCGTTGGAAGGTCAAGACCCGCAAGCTCGTGAAGATCCACGTCGATCTCGATCAACACCCGGTAACGGCGGCCTTCAACCACCGCCTGTTGGTGAAGCTCCCGGCGACCTCTCGCCCGATCTTCCGGCTCTATGCCAAGCACCGCAACGAGATCCGAAAGCTGTCGGTGATGGAGAGCTGGCGCACGCCGAGTCGTTCCACACGGGACCAGATCCTCGGGCCCTTCCCGTTCCTACCGCCTGTACTACCCGTCGCCCAGGCAATCCTGGACACGATCGCCAGCGATGCCTCCGACACCGACGCCAGCCCCCTGGCCCAGCTCATCAAGAAGGCGATCGACGAGCATTTCTATGCCCCGCCAGATCGCTTCATCCCGCTGGATGTACTCCTGGAGCCGATCCTTCCGCTGCTCGAGACCGCATCGAGGCCCACCGGCGGAATCCGGATCTTCGTGCCGCTCAAGCAGGCGACCGCCGACTGGCGACCAGCTTTCACCCACGAAGCCATCCTGACCACGATGCGCCTGGTGAACCGCGTGCGCGACTTCCCCGCTACTGCCGAGAACCTGGTTCGGCTCATGTTCGTGCGCTTCGACCGTCCCTACGACGAGTTGGTCTCCGAGGTCCGCGAGACCCTCGACGAGCTCGTCACCCGACGCTTTGTGAAGCGCAGCAAGGACATCGTCGCCCATCGGTGGGTCAGAAACATCTAGGCCCCTCGGGATATGGTGGCCCACAATGGCAAAGAACTGGCAGGACATCCCCGGCGTGACCTCGGTAGGCGGCAGACCCAGGCTCCCGCGAGCGCCAGCGGTCGCGGTTCGCACCCTGGTCACAGCCATCGGTAGCACGAACGGCGGTATCGGCATGGGCGAACTCGTCCAGCGGGTGCAGCGAGAAACTCACGTCGAACGCGCGCGAATCGAGGGCATGGCGGGTTGGCTGCCGCTGTCCCATGTGGCCCGCTGGAGTCCGGCGACCGGCCTTCTGAGTTTCGAAAACGGCACCGATCTGCACGACCTCGCGCTCCGATACGCAGCGTGGTTCAGTACGCAGCCCGTGCACAAAGACTACGTCGAAGCATCGAAGTCCTATGCGACAGCCGTCGGAGAGTTGGCCGCCAAGCTCGCCTCGGATGGAAAGATCCAGGTCCAACCAGTCTCGGGAGAGCACTCCAGTGCGCACAAGGCCGCCGAGGACAAAGAGCCCGCCTTGGCATCGCTGGTCTCCGAAGATCTCACCGAGCGGATCCGCACCCTGCTTGCCGCGCTGGACTCCGCGTTCCTGGAGCGAGCCACCCACACCCGCGCCTCGCTCCTCGCGCTCCTTTCGGGCCAACACGCCCTGCTGCTCGGACCTCCCGGAACCGCCAAGAGCATGCTCGCGCGGGCCCTCTGTGAGTGCTTCTCGGATGCGAACTACTACGAGTACCTGCTGTCGCGGTTCACCCATCCCGACGAGCTCTTTGGTCCGGTGAGCATCCCCGGCCTCAAAGAGGAGGACTACCGCCGCCTCACCGACGGTTTCCTGCCAACGGCTCGGGTGGCCTTCCTCGACGAGATTTTCAAGGCCAACAGCGCCATCTTGAACAGCCTGCTGACCATCATCAACGAGCGGGTCTTCCACCACGGCAAACACCGCGACACGGTTCCGCTCGTGGGTCTGATCGGGGCCTCCAACGAGCTTCCGGATCCGGAGGGAGGACTGGGCGCGCTCTACGACCGATTCTTGGTGCGCCTCACGGTGCCACCACTGGCGACTTCAACGGCCTTCCTCGCAGTTGCCATGGGCAATGTGCCGCCCGTGCAGATCCCCGCAGATGCCGCCCTCACAGCCGAAGATCGCGACACGCTGCGGGCCGCCGCTGACCAGGTCGACGTGCCACAGGACATTGCGGACGCCCTGGTCGCCCTCTGGAAGATCGCCAGCCGCATGGAGTGGGACATCAGCGACAGGCGTTGGCGACAGGCCATCGAGATGCTCAGGATCGGCGCAGCCGCCGACGGCCGTCGAGCTCTGAACGCCCTGGACCTGCTCCTACTCGAGCCGGTCCTCGCCTCTACGCCCGATCGCGCTCCAGAGGTCCGAGAGGCGATCCTCGAGCAGCTCGGAACCGGAACCGTGCCCGACCACGACCTGCGCGCCCAGTGGATGTTGTTGGCGATGGACCGAGTGGCCCCGATCGACGGCCCCGTGACCAAGCCTCCCGCCGAGGAACTCCCGTGGTCCGCCCGTATCGAGCACCGGCTCGCCAGCGTCGACCGCTTTCTGGCCCACCACGAGCGCGCCGTCCAGCACCTGGCCTCCGACCGCAACCGCATCGAGCAGTCTGCCAATCGCCACCTGTGGCTGTCGTCTCTGCCAGCCCAGATCCTCGCCAACCACATCGAGGCGTCCCGGGATCTGGCACGAATCCTCGGCGCCGCCGAAAAGTACAAGAAGTGCCTGACGAATCCCCGTGCAACCGCCGTGGCTTTGCTCCTGTCCCTGCCCGAGACTTCGAAGCGGGTCTATGGCCACGGGGCGGTCTGTTCGTTGGCAATCAAGGGTGGACGTGAGGTCTTTGGCATCACTCTGGGCGGCGAGCGGGAGTCCCTGCGACCCCAGAACGGAGGGCGGTCGTCGGAGGCCAATCACCTGGTTCGGCCCCAGGCCACTGACATTCCGCCGATCGTTGTCGAGGCAACCGACTTCCTCGGGTGGATCGATGGGTCCGAGCCCGACACCAAGCTGCTCGGCCAGATCCCGAGCTATGCAATGCGCAATGCCACCGCCGCGCTTCAGAGCCTGCGCCGCGCCCTGGCCGACTCTGCTGTTCCAGTTCCCTCGGCGCTTCCTCAGCCTTGACTTCGAAATCACTTCAAGCGTACTCTTTACTCGTCAACGAACGATGGAGGACGACATGAAGCCAAGTGACACCCACATCGAGAGGATGGCCGACACCTTCGCCGAGCGCGCGCCCTACATGCGGGAAAGCAAGGAAGAAGCCAAGGAAGTCTGGCGCAACGCGCTCGAGTTCAGCCGCGAAGATGGCACCTTGACCCAGATCGAGGAGCACATGAAGACCAAGGGCACCGTGGACAAGATCACCGAGGACGTCTGGCAGCGGGCCAAGGAGTACTAGGAGCTCGGCGCGCTTCGCATGCGCAAAGGCGCATGAGGCGAAGGGAAAGGGAAAGGGCCAAGGATCTGGCTGAGCGGTCGCGCTACGCGCGACACGCTCCTAGCCCTTGCGAACGGTGACCGAGGGGTCTAGGCGCCAGCCCGGCCGTGCGTTCACGAGGATCGGACGGATGCCGAGCTTTCGGAGGCTGGTCAGCGCCACATAGACCCGGTTCGTCGCCGCCGCCTCGGAGATGCGCTCGTGGGGCCAGCCCGCTTCGACTAGGTCCTCGACCTGGGCATCGTCGACGCCATGCAGCCGCAACAGCTTGGCCAAGACACCTGCTTGGGCGCCGCGGACCTCGACCTTGTCCCCCCCGGGAGGGCGAAACCAGCTCCCGTCCGCCGCTATGGCCCAGGCCTCGGTATCGGTGCGGCCGAAGTCGATGATCCGATTCATCTCGCCGCGCCGCAGTCCGCCCAGCTCACACTGGTGGGCGTCGCGAATCGCAATCGCCTCGGCGAGGTGTCGTGCCGCCGCAGCGTCATCGCCCGCTTGGGCAGCGACTCGACACCGCGCGACGTGCACGGCGACGTCGGCCAAGGCCTTGTCATGGTCCGTGTCGAGGTCGATAGCGTCGGCGTGGTGGGTGGCGGCTTCGAGATCGCTGCGAGCGGCGGCTTCGCCAGCAAGCACGGCATGGAAGACACTGATCATGCGCAGCGACTTCGCCTGAGTGAGAATCTCGATGGCCTCGGTGGCCTGCTGGCGTCCGAGGTCGAGACGGCCCTCGAGGATGTGCACCCGACCCAGGAAGCCGAGCCAGCACCCCAGCAATCGTCGATCCTGAGCGGTCCGCGAGCCCTCAACAGCCTTCTCATAGTGGGAGATGGCGGTGGAATACTCCCCGCAAACCTCGGCGATCAGCCCCAGCTGTCCGGTGGTGAACGCGACGGAACGTGGAATGTCGAGGGATTTATAGATGGCGAGCGCCCGCGTGTGGTAGCCACGCGAAACGGTCAGCTCTTGCCGCTCTGTCGCCATCGTGCCCATCAGGCCCAGGACCTTGGCCACGCGGAAAGGGTTCTGCCCGTCTTCGGCGAGCTCGAGGGCACGCTGCTCCAGGCGGCGGGCCTCTTCGTTTTCGCCTCTGTCGTGGGCCAGGACCGCGAGCTGGATGACGGCGCTGGCCTCCAGGTCCCGCTCCCCTGACGCATCCGCCAGCGCACGCTCGTATTCCTGTCTCGCCTGGGCCTCCTCGCCCATGTAGATGTGCAGATCAGCCAGGCGAAGCCGCACCCTCGCCGCGGGAACCGGGGTCGCCTCCACCAACTCCAAGGCGAGCTGCAGGTCGGCGTGAGCCTCCTCGGTTCTTCCTCGTTTCTCCAGGTAGAAAGCGCGCTGTCTCAGCAAGTCGGAGCGGGCCAGTGCGTCGTCGGGACACCGCTCCAGCACGCGATTGATAACCGGGATCTGCGCCATCACCGGGCCGCGATGCTCCAGGACCGAACCCAGCGCACGGCCGGCAATCAGCGCGCTCGGCACCGACTCTCCCTCCAGGGCGGCCCGCAGGTTGTCGTACTCCAGCGACATGCCATCGAGGGCCGAACCGAGCTGGGCCGTACCCATCTCATCGCTCCAGGAGCGCGCGAGGCCGGCATAGTAGGCGCTGTGTCGAAGGCCAATGTCCCCCTGATCCCAGGCGTTTGAGGCATACTGTCTGATCACCTCGAGCATGCCGAAGCGGCCCCCGTCGAAGGTCAGGAGTCGACGTTGTCGAAGGCGATGGATCAGGTCCAATACGCTGCCATCGACCCGCAGGACGGCCTCGGCGGCCTCCAGGTCGAACCCTCCGCGGAAGACCGCGCACTGACCGAGGGTGGCCTGTTCCTCGGCGGATAGGAGGTCCCAGGACCAGGCGACTGCAGCCTCGAGACCACCGTGGCGGGTGCGAAAGCGCGATGGATCCTGCAAGACCGCGAGGGGGTCGGCGAGTCGATCCCGGAGCTGCTCCAGGGTCATGACGTCCAGGCGGGCGGCGGCGAGCTCCAGTGCGAGGGGCAGCCCCTCCAGGACGTCGAGAATGCGACCCAGCACCTCCGGATCAGCAGCTTCCGCCTCGAAGACGAAGGGTGCCGCCGACAGGAAGACCTCCGCGGCCTCCTCACCTGGAAGCGGCTGGACCTCGACCACGCGCTCGGCGGCTGCCCTCAGGCCCTCCCGTGAGGTGACGAGCATGCGGAGCGACGGTGCCGCGCTCAGCCACTCATCGACGGTATTGGAACAGGTCTCCACGAGCTGCTCGAAGTTGTCGAGCACGAGCAGGGCGCGGCCTCGATCCGCCAGGACCTGCACCGCGTCGGCTTGGGGCTCGAGACCCATGCCGTGGGACAGCGCGCGGATCAGGCCCGGCGCATCGCGTACAGCCTGGAGGTCCACCCACCAACCGGCGCCCCCCCAATTCGTCGCCACCAAGGCCGCCAGACGCGTCTTTCCCACACCTCCCGGGCCAGCGAGAGTCCACACTCCACCGGCACGATCGAGGTCGGCCGCCAATTTTCTAGCGAGCAGGTCGCGGCCGACGAGCGGCGTGCCGTATCGAGGAGGTCCCGGCATCAACCGGATTCAACCACACTCAACCCTCGATGAGCGACCTCGGGATGTAGGGAGACTCCACCTCGATGGGGATGCCGACATCACTAGCCAGGCAGCAAAGACCCAGCGGGATGAGCGCAATCCAACCATCCGTGTGCCCGTCGCACTCCCGATCGTCGTAGCGCTCCCGATGGGCGATCAGAGCGGCGTAGAGCGCCTCGTTGAACGCTCCGGGACGCCTTCGATGGATCGCCTGCAACATCTCCATGGCCGGGGATCCGAGCGTACCTCCGAGGTGGGTCGACCAGTCCTGGCCGAGCTCCCAGGCGCACAACGCACGAGCGACGACCGGCTCCGGTCCCAACAACAGGGGCGCCGGGGCCGCAAAACAGAGGACCAAGGCCGCGTCGCGGTCTCTGAGGACCCGGGCAGCGGAGTATCCCTCCATCCAAGCCGATGCCGTCCGACCGCCGCCGGAGCCCTCGAACCGCTGCAGGCTGATGTCCAGCACGAGACGCACCCAGTCGAGGACCTCGTCGGCCGAGGGAGAGGGCCGGTTGTTGCCCGGCAACTCGTGGGTTTCAAGCTCTCGTATTGCGTACATCAGCTGTCCTCGTCCCAGTCGGTCACGTACTCGCGGACGCTGACTCCTGACGCAGAGCCGTTGTCGTCCACCTTGGCGGAGACCTCCATGTAGGCGACGTTGCCGGACTCCAGAGCCTTCTTGAGTGCCTTCAGCTCGGCGAGTTCTTCAGGGCTCCCCTTGTGGTGCTTGATCATATTGTCGAGGACATTCCTGGCATACACGGGATGCCCCTGCTGGTAGCGCACGTCGTCGATCTCGCGAGACGAGCTGTTGGTGGCGCCACCGCCCTTTGCCTCGACGATGATGTACTCAGGATTGCCGCCCGGGTTCCTGTAGATCTGGTCGAAGGTGCCGCTGCCATCCCAACAGACGCCCTCGACCTGTGTCGCAGCGGGGAAGTGTTTGGCGACGTACACCTTGCCCGCTGCCTCACCGAGGTGCTTGGACGCCTTGGTCTTGTCATCAGAGGTCTCCGCTTGCTCTCGATCCACGCGAGGACCCAGGGCCTCCGCTTGGGTGCCGAGCTCGGCGAGCCTGGCGATGTCGGCCTCGGTTCCCTCTCCCCTGGCCATGCGATCGATGATCTCGGCAAGCTCGTCGTCGTCCGAGGTCAGGTGGGCGTCCTTGACGTTGAACTCCTGGGCGCGACGATTGAAGGCCTTCAGCTCGTCGAGCTCGTCGAGGGTCAGCTCGCCCTTCTTCAGCAAGGTCGCGATCCGCTCCTCCTCTTCTTTGGTGCGAGCGCCCTTGTAGACCGCAATGCGATCGGGCGGGGGCGGCGCGGCCTTGCCCTCGGCGACGATGAGCCGGCCGTCATCATCGCGAGCGAGCCGGAAGTTGGTGTCGTCGACATCCCGGCGGCGGATGACGCCATTGGACTGCAGGATGTAGTCCTTCTCGAGTTCTGGCGGCAGCGGCGGCACGACCGTGCCGAGATGGCCCTCGACCTTGGCGTACTGCTCCGGGTATTCCTCTTGGGCCCCCAGCTGCGCGACCCGTTGGCTCACCGTGGTGGCCTGGTGGCTGGCCTCGACATCATCGAGGCCGACAGCGAGACTGTCCTCACCCTTATTCAAGAGAGCCGTGAGTTCCTTGCGGTCCTGGGCGTTGCCGTCTCGGGCCAGCCTCAAGGCACGCAGCTGCAGGTCTTCGTCTTCGATGTCCCCAGCGAGCTCGAGGATCTCGTCGACCTCTTCTGCCCGTGCCTTCCTCGATCCGGACAGGTTGCCCGCATCCGCGGCCATCTCCCCGAGCTCACGGCGCAGTCCGTCGGCCTCTTCGCTGGGCGAAGGATGCGCTCTCGAAGCTGGCTTCTGCTCGGTGTCATCGTCGGTCTTGGCCCTCGCGACGGAGGTCTCGTCATCGGGGGCCTTGGCCGGCGTAGCAGTCTCGCCGTCGGAGGCCTTCACTGGCGAGGCGGAGTCGTCGTCGTGGCCCGCAGCGTTGGCAGGAGCCACGTGCCCGGCACCGCGAGTCGGCAGCTGCCCATAGGCCTCGGCAGTCTCACCGTCCACGGAGTTGTAGGCGCCGTAGGTAGAGCGGTTCCCGTTGGCGTAGTCATCGGCCGAGAAGTCGCGATCGGACCCGGTCAACGCCCGTCCATAGCGCTGCATATTGTCGTCGTTCAGCTCGATGAATCCGTCCTGTGTGAGCGCAGTGGCGAGCTGGCGGCCTGGCGTATCCGTTGCCAGCCGGCGCCCGACCTCTCCGCTCTCGTGGGCAGGGGCGTCGTTTCGCAGGAACTGCCCGTGGCTCGGATCGATCAAGAAGCGTCGGCCATCGGGCATGGTGATGACGGTGAAGTAGTGGCTGGCGGCGCCCTCGAAGTTCGATCCCTCCGCGGTGGTGTGGTGCATGGAGATCCCGATGGGAGCGTCCTCGCCGATCAGGCCCAGATTGGTGAGCCGCTGGTAGGCCTCGTCCTGCATACGGTTGCAATGTCCTGCCAGGTTGGGAGGAGCGAGGGTCTTGTCCAGGTCCGTGCCCATCGAGGACATCGCAGTCTGCCTGGCCATGCCCACCACGTCATCGAGGATGGCCATGGTGTCGGCATCGGAGAGCGGCTCGCCGGCCTTCGCCCTCTTCACGGCCGCGGTCACTTCCTCGGGATCGGCGCGGTGGAAGTCCCGACGCTGGCCGATGTCTTCGACGAAGTCCACTTCCGAGGCGATCTGTCGGATCTCGGCCGCAGCGTCATCGGGGTTCTTGGAGAGGGCGACGGCCAGGCGACGGTCGAGCTCCGCAGAGCCGGTCTCGTGACACCTGAGCGCCATCTCGGCCACTTCTGGATCGGGTAGCCGGGTCATGCCGTCGATGAGCTCGATCTTGGCGACGGTGCGGCGCCCTTCGACGCTGTCGGGCTGGTGCTCACCGAGTTCTTTGGCCAGCTCCTCGCGGCGAGTACCCAGGGCGGGCACCTTGGACACGACCTCGGGATTCTCGTCGAGTTCGGTGACCCGGCGGGCGGCACCCGGAGCGGCCAAGTCGCCATCCTCGGCGGCAGCAGGAGCCGGGGCTCCGGCAGCTGCTGTCGCCGTTTTGAGGCGATCCTCGTGGTCGGCCAGATCCGGTGCAACTAGCTTCGGCTGCAGGTCGTCGAGGGCGTCCGCGGTCCTGTCGGTCCGGCCGCTCGCCCGCGCCATCTCCGCGTCGTACACGGCTCGGTCGTGGTCGGAGAGGCCAACGTCGGTCTCGCCCGTCTCGCGGTGACCCTTCGGCATGTTCGCGGCAAAGGTGCCGTCTCGACCGCCCTCGTCGTAGGCGCGCTCGCGGGCGCCCTCCATCATGTCCTTGGCCCAGGGCGTGTCCTGGATGGCGATGTTCAGGTCCTCTCCGCTGCGGGAACGGTTGGTGACCTGTTCGATCCACTGCAGGTCGTGCTCGCGCAAGCCGGCGGAGGACTTCGGATGGTGCAGGTTCAACGTCACCTCTTCGCCGGGCTCCAGGTCGTTCCGCAGCACCCACTTGCCGTCCTTGGGGACCACGAGGTGCACGTTGTTGCGCTCGAGATCCCGGATGGTCTCGTCGGTCATCGGCAGCCCGTAGCGAGCGGCGACGTCGGTCAGGGACTCCCCGGGTTTCGGGGTGACGGCGACTGGGGTGACTTCGGTGAAGCGGTCGTAGAGCCCTCCGTCGGGGATCTGCTCCGCACCCTCGCCATCGCGATCGACGACCACGCGCTTGGTGCCGTCGGGCATGAGCTCGGCGCCCTCGTCATAGGTGTCCGGAGAGCCGAACATGCCGTGGCCGATCTCGTGGGCAGCGACCATGGCGCGGGCGTCATCGGACTCGCCTTCGCAGCCCTTGGTGTACAGATTCGCGGCGTTAGCCCGACCGTGTCCGTCGGTGACCTCGATGCCCTGGATGCCGCGCGCGGCCAGATAGTGGTAGCGCTCGTCGGGATCGCTGGGCAGGTCGGGCAGATCGGCAGCGGTGAGGCGCACGACCTCGACGCGCAGGGTCAGGTGGCCTTCGCCCTCGATGTTCACCTTGTGCTGCGGGTCGTTGTAGGCCATGTCCACGCCGCGCTGAACGTCAGTCCATGCGCCGTCGGTGTGCTCATCGTCTCCGAGCAACAGGACCTGCTTGCGCACCACCAGCTCGCCGGCGTCGCCGTCGACCTTGTGCTCGAAGCCGAAGTTGGCGCCGATGGGGTTTTCGTCGGAGACGTAGTTGCCGTCGGCGTCGCGGATCTGGCGACGCTGGGTGTACACACCGCGGACGTCCTCGTAGCCGTCGTCGCCAGCGTCGGTCCCATTAGCGGGCGGCGCCGGGGGCGGAACGGTGTCGGCGGTCTCTTCGGCGGTCGGCGTGCGTACCGTAGCGGGTCCCTCGTCGTCTTCGACCGCTGGGGTGCGAACCGTCGCCGGTTCCTCGTCGTCTTCGACCGCCGGGGTGCGAACCGTCGCCGGTTCCTCGTCGGTCTCGACGGAAGGCAGACGCTGCGTGGTCGGTTCCTCGTCGGTCTCGACGGCGGGCACGCGAGCAGTAGTCGGCGCCTCGTCGCCGGTCCCCGCGGACTTCGGCAAGGCCAGAACCTCGCGCTTGCCGTCCCGCTGGGAGGCCTGGACGCCGTCGGAATCGACCTTCCCTTTCTGTAGATGATTCCTAGCTTTTGCAACGATCTCGAGCTGGCCCGGCGTCATGTCGGCGGGGTCGATGTCGGCGATCCGGCAGAACTCGTTGAGATCTCGAGCCACCTGGATGGCCTTGGCGGGATCGTCCTCGGAGCGGATGGCACGGGCCACCTCGGACCGCTCCGTGTCGTCGAAGAGGTCCGCGACCTGGCGCGCTGCCTTGAGGGCGGCGGCAGGATCGCTCGCGAGCTGACTCGCGCCATCATCGAGCATCGTCTCCCGCAGCGGGGACAGGGTCTCCCGCTCGATGATCCGCTCGATGCTGTCCTCGCCATCTTCGTCCGGCGCCGCCTTTGCAGCGACCGTCTTCGTCTCCTCGGCCGGGGTCTCCTCGACCTTCACTGGCTTGGCCTTGCCGGCCTGGGCAGGCTCGGAGTCCTCCTGCATCTTCGCGGGATCGACACGGCCCACCGACGTACCAAAGGCACCGGCAGCCGCGGCCAGGTTGGCGGTGGCTTCGGCGGACTCGCCTTCCGGACCGCCGACAACGAGGCGCGGCGTGTTCGGGTTCGTCGTGTCCACGACCACCTTGAAGCCCGGGTTTGCGGCCTCGAAGTCGGCGGCCATCTGCTCGAGCTCCGCGGCCCGCATGTCGTTTAGAGCCCGCTTGGCGGCCATGCTCTTGCCCGCAGACACCTCGTCCATGACCTCGTTGAAGTCACCACCGAGGTCGGCGACCAGCTGCTTGGCCTTGTCGATTCGCACATCCGGATCGTGGTCGGTGGACTCGAAGTCCTCGTCGACCGCATCGCGCATGTCATCGTCCCGCAGAACCTTGGCCCCGACGGCCTTCGCCTCGACGACAACCTCGTCCTCGTCGATCTTGGAGGCGCTGTCGTCGTTGTCGGCCACCTTGCGAGCTGGAACGTCGCCGTCGTCGGCCACGCTGTCCCCGTCGCTGCGGGTCTCGGATCGCACAGTCTTGGCCGGAACGTCTGGCTCGTCCGAGTCGACGAGGTTCTTGACCGCGCCGGTTCTCTGAGCGTCTTCCATAGCGTCGAGCTTGCCGTCGGAATCGTTCTTGAGGGCCTCCTCGACCCGCTTCTTGGCGGCGGCCCGCTCGGCCAGCTTCTTGTTGTCTTCCTGGATGAAGTCGTAGGATTCCTTCTGGTCCTTGAGATCGGCGTTCAGAAGCCGGATTTTCTCGTCGACTTCTGCCTGCTCGGCGGGGTCGTCGCTGTCTTTCCGCTGAGTCTTCAGCTTCTGGATCTCCTCTTCGGTGCCGTCGACCTTCTTCTTGGCCTGTTCCTCGATCTCGTCGTGACTCATGCCCTTGTTGCGGGCCTTGGCCGTCTGCATCGCCGCCGAGAACACCGGCATCACGAAGACCTTCTTGAGATCGGCGAGCCCGATCTCCTTTCCATCGGCCCAGGCCTCCCAGTTTGCGGGATCCAAGGCCGTTCCAGCGGCGGCCTTCACCACTCCGTTGGTGTACTTGAGCGCGAGGTGCTTGCCGGGGCTGTGAGCGGCCGGGTTGCCTTCCTCGATGCGCTTGATCTGCTGACCCAGCGGTCCGTCCTTGAGCAGCTCGCCGGTCAGGGCACCGGTCGCGCCGTTGAGGCCACCGAGTGCGGTCGACTTGAGGATGTGGGTGAGGAACGCGACGTCGCCGCCTTCCCAGGCCTGCTCGCTAGTGAGGAGTGCATTGAGGAAGCTCTCGATAGCGCCCTCGATCGCCCCTTGTAGCGCGACAATGGCGTACTTCTGGAATGCCGAGGTCGCCGCCTTGGCCGCCGCTTCGAGGCCCTTGAAGGCCCCTCCGCCCATGCCTGCCGTGAGCCCGGCGATAGCGACGGAACCGAGGTCCTGTAGACCCTCTTCCCAGCCGAAGCTGTTGCCCTTGATCACCGCCTTGAAAACGGTTCCAGCCGCCGCTGCAGCCATCGCCGCCGCCGCCATGATGTACCAAGCCGCACCCGCCGTGAGGATGCCGGCCGCGACCGCTCCGACCGCCGCAACCGTGTTGCCGATGGCCTCGGCGACGCTGTTCTTGGTCTCGCGGTAGTTCTTGGTGTCCATCTCCTGCCAGGCCGCGACCTCCTTCAGACGGTCCTCGCCGCCGGGCACGAGCTTGCCTTCTCCGTCAAAGAGCGCCTCGAGATTGGCCATGTTCTCGGCCAGGATCTCCGAGGTCGAGCTGCCGCCAGTGGCGTCCATCATGCCCATGATCGCGTTGCCAAAGCCCGATCCCGCGCCGCGCTCGAAGTCCCAGCGCATTCGGGCGACCTTGAGCTGCTCTTCGGGCGTCCGCGGCTTGCCCATCATGAGCAGCTGCATGTCGAAGCCCTCGGAACCACTCGTCTCGCTGCCGACCCACTCCTCGAGGCTGAGGTCCCTGCCGAGGAGCGTCCGGCTCTGCTCCTGGAACAACGCCGCAAACCGCGCTCGTTCCTCGGGGCTCTTGTCGTAGTACTTGTTCAGGACCTGCTTGAGCTTGTCCTCGTCAGTGCCGTCGCCCTCCATCGCGTACAGCAGGGTGATCTCGTCGCTGGCCTCTCCCTTGACGCCCATTTCCTTGAAGTAGATACTCTCCAGGCCGTCGGTCTCGTCGTCGACCATTCGATCGAAGGCGTCTCGGCTGTCGTCGGATCCACCGGCGTATCGGTCGCCCTCTCCGCCGTAGAGGTTGTTGAAACGCGCCCGGACCTTGGCCAGGTGTGCGGCATCGCGACCGCCGCGGCCTTCCTTTCCAGCTTTGAGGGTCTTTTCGAGGAGATCCTCGTCGGTCCCCATAATCATGTTGTAGCCGGTACCGGCGAGCCAATTATCCTCTTGCGCCGCCCACTTCAGGCGGTTGGCGTCCGCGCTGACCTTGTCCCCCCGCATCTCGGCTTCGATGATGGCCCAGTCGCGACCGTCGCCGAACTCGTCCTTCATGTCGGCGACAAACGTGCTTCCACCCTCGGAGAGGTGCTGGTTGTAGTAGGCCTCGGCCTCCAGGATCTGCGCTGGAGTGAGCTTGTCCAGCTCGCTGATGAGCTCCTCTTCCTTGGTCCCGGGTGCGGAGAAGTCCCACCAGTCGCCGGAGCCGTGCATGTGCATCTTCATCTTCGCGGCAGCGACGATGGCGGGATTGGCGTCGGCCTTGCCCGTCTTTGGGTTGATGTGGGTGAGGGCCTCGACCATCTTCTGCTCGTTCTCGCCCAGCTCGTCGTTGAGACTCTCGAGGAAGTTCTTGCCGTCGAGGCCGCCCACCAACAGGGTGCGCTCCTCGACGCTCAAGTTCTCCAGGGTGTCGAAGATCATCTGCTCGTCTTCGACCTTGAACATCCGGTAGTCCTCGAGGAGGTACATCCGGAGGCCCTCGACTCGCTGCTTCGGATCCGAGGACATCAGGCGCTCGGCGACCTTCATCTCCTCGGCGTTGTACTGGCCCATCTCGGCGCGCACATCGATGTCGAAATCCCGGCCAAAGTGGCGTCGATACTCGATCTTGACCATGTCCACTTCTTCGGGACTCAGGCCAGCCATGGTCTTGAGCATGGCGTCGGTGTCGTTGTTCCACCAGCCGTCGACGGCCTTGAAAATGTCGTTGGCGCTGTTCTGGATCTTCTTGACCCGATCGGCGGCCATCTTGTCGATCTTGCTGCCTTCGCGCTGGATGACATCGTAGAGCTCGTACTCGGACTTTCCGGCGTACTTCGGGTTCTTCTTGAGTTCCTTGAGGCGGTCGGCGATGGCGAGCTGGCGGCAGGCGTCGTTCATCTCCTGGGAGCGATTGATTCCCGCGGCCGCGTCCTCGGCATTGGCCATCAAGGCGACGGCCTGGGCATAGGTGTCGTCGTCCATGCCGCTGCGAATCGAGTCGAGCAGGTTGACGCCGTCCCCCTCGAACTTCTCCGCCAACGCCATCATCTCTTCGGCGGTGAGACCCTTCAGGGCACCGAGGATGTCGGCGTCCGAGGTCCAGATACTGCCCACTTCGCCCGCGATCTCGTCGTAGGCGGCGTTGACGTTGGCGTCTTTCATCTTCTTCTGCTGCTCGGCAGGCAGCCCGTCGAGTCCGGTATTTCGCAGCTTGGTCATGCTGTTTCGGATGGACTGCTCTCCCTCTGTGTCCTGGAGCAATGCGCGAACAGCCAGTCCGGCGGCGATGCCGATGGGACCGAGCGCGATCAGGCTCAGACCGACCACGGCACCCACCACATCGGCCAGTCCGGGACCGCCAGTGTTCTCGTCGATGAGGGCCTCGAGCTTCAGATCGTGCTCGGCGAACTTCTGCTTGAGCCCCTTCAGCTCCTCGGGACTGCAGTCCGCCAGGAGCTCGGCGATTCGGTCATCATCCGCGTATAGGTCGCCATTGAACTCCTTATTGAGCATGTCGAACTTGTAGCGGACCCGCGCCTTGCTGATCTCGGCCTTCTGCTTCGCCGGGGGCAGGTCGGCGATGAACTTGGCCTGACGCAGCTTCTCGTCGAAGTCGTTGGCGACGTCTTCGCTCACATCGCTGCGGACCAAGGCGCACAGGTCCTGACCCGGGGCCATCTCGTTCACGAGCGCGAGCAGCACGTCGTGGGGGTAGCGATCCATCAGCTCTTTGACGCGGTCGCTGTCGGTGTAGCCGTCCAGGGCCTGGTCGAACTGGCTCTTGGCAGCCTTGACCTTCAGATCGAACTTTCCCTTGTGCCAGTCGGCGTTCTTCTCGAGCTGATCGAGGTCTTCGGGGCTCATTCCGTCGAACTCGGGACTGAGGCGCCAGTCGGAGAGGTTGGCCTTCAGGCGGGTCACGGTCGCGGCCATCTCGGGGCTGCAGCCGTCTGGAAGCGCCGGCTCGGGAACCGCGGTCTTGGCGTCGTCGAGGATCGGATCGAGGTCGACGAACTCCTCGCTGTCGGCGCCGAACTGGCCCTTCAGCTTCTTGCGCAGCTCTTCGATTCCACCCATTTGCTCGGCGATCTTCTTGAGCATCTCCGGCTTGTCGCGGTACTGCTCGAGGTGCTTGGCGATGGCGTCCCCATCCCGCTTGCGGAACAGCTCGTCCATCTTCTGGGCGCCCTTGCGCTCGGCCTTGAGATCGGCGCGCTTCTTCCGGTTCTCGTCGAGCTGGGTCTTGAGGTGGGTGAGGATGTCGGTCTGGCTCAGTCCGTTGGCGCTAGCCAGGGCGCGCAGAGCCGCCATTCGCTCGTCGGCGTTCTCCATGTTCTTGATGTTGTTCAGCTCGTCGGCGACGTGCTTTGGAACCGGCTTCACCTCGGCCTTGATCAGACCGGCGGCCAGGGCATCGGCGTGGGCCTGCTCGAGCTGGTCCACACTCATCTTGCTGGTCTCGGCGAGCTCGGTGAGCTTGGCGAGCTGCTCGGCGACGGGCAGCTTCTCGATCTCGGCGACCTTCTTGGCAAAGTCCAGCTTCTCGCCGGTTTCCTTGGCCTCCAGCCGCAGCTTGTTCGGGGACTTGCCGGTCATAGCCGCGAAGGTTTTCAGGGCCTCGTTCCGTTCGGAGGGAGGCAGCTTCTCGAGGCGCTGGAGCTCTGCCAGCAGGGTCGGCGAGAGCATGCCGCCCTCGGCTCCCTGCTCGCCGTCGAGATAGGCACCCATGACCTGCTTGGCGTCCATCGTCGAGGCGGGAACTGCCTTTCGCAGCTCGTTGAAAGCCTTGATCCGCTTCTCGGGAGGCAGGCTCGCAGCCCAGGCCATGCGCTGCGCCATGCCACCGGGTGTGGTGGGGTCGGCATGGGCGCGCGGATCCATAGTCGCGGCGTCGTCGAGCAGGATCAGATCCCGCTCCTCGGCCTTGAAATCCTGCATTCCGTGCAGGGAGTTGTTGATCTCCGCCATGTTCTTGGCGACGACGGAGCCTTGGTGGTGAGCCCCGTGACCCTGGCACTGGGCGTGCATCGCCGCTGTCTTCAGGGAATCCTTCATGATCTTGTCGAGCTTGCCGCCGAGAGCAGCGTCGAGCTCCTTGAGCTCCCGCGGATTGCACTTGTTGAGGATGCCGGCGAGCTCCGTCGACGACATGTACCCGCCCTTGCCCGCAGCGAGGTCCTTGAGCTTCTCGGCCTGTTTTCCGACCTTTTCTGCGTTCAGGGTGTGACCGCCGATCTTGTCGCCGGTCTTGGCATTCGGATCGGCCTTCTTCCAGTCTGCTTCCAGTGCTTCGAGCTGATCGGTCAGCCACTTCGAACGGCTGTCCTCGACGTCGGGCTTCATCTCCTCGCCCTTCAGGAAGCGCAGCGCGTTTCTGATGGAGACGTTCAGGTCCTTGGCCTGCTTCTGCACCAGTCGGTAGGCATCGCGGCGGCTCATCGGCTTCAAGGCGGCGGCGGCATCGGCGGCGGCGGCGCGGGCGGCCTCGGTCTTCTTGGTGTCGGCGGCGGCGGCGGAAGCGATTCCGGTGGCGGCGGCCCGCTGGGCGTCCACAACCCAGCGCAGTCCCTCGGGATCGCCCACGAGGACTTCCTGGAGGCTGGGGAGCTTGTGGTTGTCATCGGTGAGGTTCTGCTGGGCAGCTGCGTTCTGGAGCAGCTTGTAGTCGGCCATGAAGGCGGCGCGCTCGGCGAGGCTCATCCCCTTGAGCCGGGACTTGAGCTTCTCGGGATCGGCGTCCCCGCCCTTGCGAAGCTCGGCGACCATCGCGTTGGCGTTCCCGACATAGGCGGGATCGCTCTTGTCGATGGCCCGCACCGACTCCTGCAGGCGAGCCTCGGCGTCGGTGGCGTTCTGGGGGATCTCCTTGAGGATCTGGCCGGACTCGCCGTCGGTGCCCGAGGAATCCCAGCCCCAGAAGCCGTCGACGGTGGAGTGCACCATCTTCTCGAAGGACTCGGGGACCTCCCCACCTTCCTTGATGGCCTTGTCGCGACGGGCGTCGTATTGCTTGCGGAACAGGGCGCGCTCGGGGCCGCTCATCTTGCCAAAGGCGTCTTTGAACGCGTCTTCGTCGTCGCCGGCGATCGCGCTCTTCAGGGCCGCTGACTTCTTGAGATACTCGGGATCGGCTGCCTTGGCGCGCAGCTTGTCCATCGCCGCCTGCTGAGCCTTGCTGTACTGCTCCTTGTAGTCGGGAAGTGACTTCTTGAGCTGGGCCTGCAGCTTCTGGAGCTCCTCGGGCAGCGCCGAGGTCGGGCTCTGCATGAGGTAGTCGAGCATCGCCTCGGGAGTGCGGTCGCAGTCGACGCCGTGGCTGCGCAGGGCCTCCATGTTCGCGGTGCCGATCTTCTTGGAGTTCGCGCCTTTTGCGAAGTTCTTGTCCCGTCGGGCCTCGACCAGGCGCACGATCTCGTCGACCGGTACTCCAGTTCGTTCCGAGATCTTCGCGGCTTCTGCAGCGATGTCCTTGAAGGACCCGGTGAGGATCTCGTCCAGGGCACCCTTGCCCAGCGCGGCCTCGGTGGCGGCGAGACGGTCTTCGTAGCGGGTCTTCAGCTCCTCGAGATCCTTCGGGTCGATCTCGAACTGCGCGGCGAGCTTCTTCATCTCCGCCGCTCTCTCTGCCGGAGAGAGGTTGCGCATGTCGTGCATCTTCTTGGCGATGACATCGTCCTGGGCCATCACCTTGCCGGCCGCGGAGATGTCTTCGTCGGTGAGTCCCGACAAGCCCTTCAGCGACGCGAGAGCCTTGGCGCGCTCACCCGGCGGCATGGCGTTGATCTGCGCCAGTCGACGGCGCAGAGACTCGCTCGGTCCTCCGCTCTTCGACTTTGCTGCGTAGGCCTCTCCGAGGACCTCGGACGCCGTCTTCGGGGCGCCGTTCTTCATGGCCTCGACGGCTTCGCTGAACGACTTCCCGGTGCCGAGCGAGTAGGCCGTCAGGTGGGCGCGCGCCTCGTCCAAGCCGTCAGCGCCCTTCAGACCCAGAGCGTCGGCGGCCTTCACGCTGGCAATGGTCTTCTCCTGGACCTCCATGGCCCACTTGCGATTCTCTTCGGCCTTCTTGTTGCGGGCGCTGTTGCCCGACTCGCCAGCGATGACCGTGTTGTAGGCGTTGCCCTTCTCGAAGGCCTTTCGCATGCCTTCCTTGAGCGCGTTGGTCGCCTCGCCCTGGCTGTTGTTGTTGATCTCGGCGCCGAGCTTCTTGCGGAGCTCTGGATTGCGCTTGAGCAACGCCGCGAGCTGCCGGGTGGGCATCTCGGTGAGGCGCTTCACGATCTCGGCCTCGTTGACGACGGTGTCCTTGAGCTCCTTGAGGATGTAGGTCTCGTGGGTGAGCATCTGGTCGTAGTCGACCTTGGCATTGCCCGTGAGCTCCCCAGCTTTTTCGTCCTCGAAGCAGACCTGGATCGGCTTTCCGTCCTTGCCGAGCCCAGCCTTCTCGCGAGCCTTGTCGTCGGTGGCCTCTTCGTCCGACGGGTTGGCCTTGTGCCAGGCCTTGACGTTCTTGGCCATCGCCTTGTCGTCGGCGTCCATCTTCGACGGGTCGGCGCCCTGCAGCCAGTCCATGACCTTCTCGGGGGGGATCCCCTCTTTTCGCGCCTTGTTGGCCACATAATCCGAGGCTTCCTGGGGCGACTTCTTGGTCTTCTTCGCCCACTCCTTCTGCTTGCCCTTGAACTGCTCGTGGCCGTGCAGGTTCTTCAGATCGGCGTAGGGAATGCCGGTTCGCTTCGCGATTGCCTTGAGCTTCTCGTCGGCCTGAGCCGGCGTCAGCGTGCCGTCCTTGAGGCCCTTGTTGAGCTCGTACATCGCATTGGAGGTCTCGCTGTCGCCGCCGATGAGGCCGCCGAAGGAACCCTTGGCGAGCTCGAGCTTCTTCTTGGTGTCGGCCAGCTTGTTGGCAGCGGCCGCCTTGAGCTTGTCCACCGAGAGGTTGAGCTTCTTGGCCAGCTCCTCGAGCTTCGCCTTCTTCTGATCCGAGTTCAGCGCCGTGGAGTTCTGGATGTTGTTGAACTGGGTGTGAGCGGCCTGAGTGCGCTCGTAGCGCTTGTTCGCGGCGTACAGAGCGCCGGGATTGAGGTCGGTCTTCACGCTGAGATCGCGCCAGGCGTCGGCCTGCTGGTCGGCGGGCAGGGCATTGATCGCGTCGATCTGACTCTTCAGCGCATCGTTGCCCATCGCGCCCTCGATGAGCGCTCCGGGCTTGCCCTCGGTGGGGATCATCGTCGCACCGATCAGCTGCTGGGGATCGACCTTGCCGGCGAGCAGAGCCATCTCGGCACTGCGTTTGCCGGGATCGAGCATATGAATGCGCTTGAGCTCCGCCTGGATGTCCTTGGGGCTCATCGGCGTCTTGCTCTTGTCCTTGTTTTTGAGGGACTTGGCTGCCGCCTCCCGGGTGCAGCCAGTCGACTGAACCAGGCGATCAACATAGGTTTTCGCCTGTTCCGGACTGCAGTCCATAGACTTGGCGAGGTCCTGGGTGTCGTGGTGGTCCTTCTCCGCGGTGTTGGCCGCCTTCATGTGCGCCTTGTTGGCCTTGTGAGCCGCTGCCTGCTCGGCGACCGGCAGCTTCATGATCTCGGCCAGGCGCAGTCCGTGGGCGACCTGGGCGGCCTTCTTCATCTCTGGGGAGAGCTTGGGGTTCTTCGGGTCGACACCCTCGAGGTGCTTGACCAGGGCACCCGGCGACATCTTCCGGGACTTGCCCATGGCGTGCAGCTTGTCGACGGCCTCCTGGCCCCCGATCTTGCCGCCGACCATGGCGATGGCCTTCTTCTGGAGCTCGGCGCGGGCCTCGGCGGCCTGGACGATCTTGATCTGCGACGGCGTCAGACCCGAGGCCTTCAGCAGCGAGGTGGAGTCCTTGAACTTCGCGCCCTTGTTCTTCGCCAGAGCCGCCTTCTGGTTGTCCGCAGCGAGCTTGATCGCCGCATCGACGCGGGCCTTGTGGATGGCCTCCATCTGCTTCTGATCGAGCTTGTACTTGTCCTTCATCGCCGCCCAGGCCTTGGCGCGCTCCTCGGGTGACTTGTCCATCGTCGCGGAGACCTCGGCCGCAATGGCCGCTTCTTTCTCCTCTTTGTCCTTCTTGGCCTGCTCCACTGCCGAGAGCTTCTTCTCCGGCTCGGCCTTCGGGCCCTTGTCGTCCTTGTTCGGATCGACCCCAGCTCCGGCCTCTCCCCGCTCCTTGGCAGCAGCATCGGCGTCCTTGGCGGCTTTTGACGCCTCCTCGTCGGGCTCGGGTGGAGGCGCCTCGCCGTGAGCCTCGTTGGTCTCGCCGGGCTTGAGGGGAATCGGCGCGCAGGTCACGCCAAAGTCGCTCGCCCACTTGTCCCAGAGCGCGGAGCCGGGAGCGGCCAGATCGGCCATGCTCTTGACGAGATCCTCTTCCTTCTTCTTGGCCTCCTTGACCGCCTCCTTGGCCTTCTCGAGGTCGGCTTTGGCCTTGACGCGGTCGGTGATGCACTTCTGCTTCTTGGTCTTGGCCGTGTTCAGCGCGGTCTGGTGCCGCTTCTGGTCACCTTTCGCCTTCCTGGCGTTGGCCTTGATGGTCTGGCTCTCGGGGTCCTTGGTGGCGTCGCCGGTCTTGCCTTCACCGGCCTCCTTGTCCAGCGTCTCCTTGCGCTTGCCGAGCGCCCCCGCCTCGCCATTGACGATGCCGTTCGCCGTCGACAGACCACTGGTGGCATTCAAAATGGCAGTGTCCGCGGCGGCCTCGTCGGTGTCGAGCTTGGTGAGCTGTTTCTCGATGTCCTTCTGCTTCTTCTCCGCCTTCTCGGTCTCCTTCTTCAGCTTCGGCTTGGTCTTGCTGTTCAGGATGCCGAGCAGCTTCTCGGAGGTCTTGGTGTAGTTGGGCTCTGCCGTCGGGCCGCCACCACCGCCACCGCCCTTGGGCTGGAGCTCGGCCAGGCGCTCGCCGACCTCGTTCAGCTCTTCTTGTAGGGCCTGCTGCTCCTCGGTGAGCTCCTCGTTCTCGAGCCGAATCTCCTCGGCTTCCTCGTTGAGCTCTTCCTTGTCGGCGGGAAGCTCGACCTCGGTCTTTCGCTTCAGGCTGCGAACGGTGCTGTCGTCGTTGGGATCGCGAGCGGGCTTCTGCTTTTCCTTGGCCTTCTCAGCCTTCTTCTGCAGAGTCGCCTTTCGCGCGTCGAGATCTGCGCGCCGGTCGGACAGGTCGACGTCCACCTCGGAAATCTCGATGCCGATCTCGTCGAGCTCCTCCTGGTTGTCCTCCATCTCCTCGCCGATGTCTTCTAGCTCGGACTGCAGCGACTCCTGCCTGGCCTTGAGCGCGTCCATCTCCTCTTTCGGAGAGACCTTCTTGGCGTCCTTGCCTTCGTTCTCAGGCTTCTTGGCCTCTTTTTTGGGTTTCTCGCGCTTCTTCTGCTTCCCGCCGTCCTTCTTTGCCTCGAGAGCCTCCGTCAGCTCGACCGGCTCATCTTCGCCGCCTTCTTGCTTGTCTTTGTCTTCCTCGTCCTTGTCCTTGGCGTCTTCGTCCTTGTCCTTCGGCTCCTCTTCCACAGCGGGGACGGATTCCTTGGTGGGATCGGCGTCGAGAGCGGCGACATCCTCCTTGAGTTCGTCCTCGAGCTTGGATGGGACGGGGCCAGGAGCGGAGGCCGGAGGCGGGCTGTCTTCCTTGGCCCGACGCGCCATCTCGGCGATCATGTTCTGCATGGCGCCGTTGGAGTCGAACGCAGTCGGCGTCTCGCCCTTGGCCTTGACCCCGGTCTGGATCTCGTTTCGGATCAGGGTGTTCAGATCGGTGGGGGCTCCCTGAAGCGCCTGCTGGACCTGCTGATTGCCCATCGTGCGCTGCACCATCTCGACCACGCGCGCGCCGTCCACGGTGGGCACTGAAGGCGGCGTCTTTTCAGCTTTCTCCTGCTCTTCGACCAAAAGCGCTTCGGTGGTCTCGACTTCGGGTTGAACAAAGCGACGGTCGGACTTCTGCATAAGAGACTCCACAAACCCCAAAGGGGGCTTGGAAAACTTCGCATTCCAAGGAGTCCCGGAGACCTTAAGCTGGCCTTCAGATCCTTAAATTCACCGCGGATGGACCCATGCACCCCGAACAGCAAGTCGATGTCGTCGTCAGACACCCTCTCGTTGTCGACCTGGGGCGGAACGAGGACGAACAGCGCCGCGTAGAGGCCTTCGCCCGGGACTTGGCCCGCTGGCTGGTCGGGACCCCCCGTTCCGAGCTCGGTCCCCTGGCCCGGGTCGTCACCGTGGTCGCCCAGCGAGAGTTCCGCGACACCCGCAGCCTGTGCAAGGACCGGCCCCTGCTCGCCGTCGAGGCCGCCGCCCGCGCGACCAAGCTGCTCTGGCCCCTGCTGCGAGGTCCTCTCGAACAGGAGGAACCTCCCCCGCCAGAAGAAAGCGAGGGTGAGGGTGACCAGGAGGAGATGCCGGGAGGCGGAGGCCCCGCCATGGGCAACACCGATGCCGGAGGAGAGCAGGGCGAGGCGGACGACCAGGAGAAAGACGAGGACGAAGAGGGAGACCAGGAAGAAGGCGGAGATTCCGGGGGAGGTGACGGGGAGATGTCCGCCGAAGACCTCATCAAGGCCCTCGCCGAAGTGGACGCGGTCGACGATCCGGAGCTCGAGTCCCTCATCCAGCAGCTCGAGGAGCGCATGGGGGGGGAGGCCGACAAGATGGACCTCGGCTCCGAGGCCGCCGACATGCTGGAGGGGGCCGGTGACGCCGCCACCGAGGGCGCCCTACAGACCGACCGGGTGGCCCGATATCTGGAGCACTTCGTACCCGGTGTGGGCTGGTCCAACGCTCCCGGCCAGCTCGAGATCACGCTTCTGGAGCGCCTCCGCGGGCTGACCGCCCTCCTCGAACAGCTCGACGACCTGCGCAAGCTCGCCGACCACCTCGGCAGGCTCGAGGATGCCACCCGCCGCAAGGGGCCACAGCAGGGGGGCCGAGAAGAAGTGACCGGGGTGCGCTTCGGCGGAGATGTGGCGAACGCCCTACCTTCTGAGCTCGGGCTCCTGGGAGATTCGATGACCCAGGACCTCTTCTACCAGCGCTACGCAGAGAAGCGACTGGTGTCCCTGGAGCTCACGGGAACCGGGGACGAAGGCTCGGCCATGGGCGACAAGCGTGGCCCGATCATCGCCTGCATCGATACCTCGGCGTCGATGGAGGGTGCTCCGGAGCTCGCCGCGAAGGCCCTGGTTCTCGCGGTGTGCCGCAAAGTCATACCTCGGGGACGGCGAGTGCACCTGATCCTCTTTGGAGGCCCTGGAGAGCGGACCGAGATCCGCCTCAGACGCGGGCTAGGCGGCCTGGAGGGGCTCTTGGACTTCCTGGAGCTGTCTTTCCACTCTGGCACAGACTTCGACGGTCCCCTGCTTCGCGCCCTGGATCTGCTCGAGGAGGACGACCTAAGTTCCGCCGACCTGCTGGTGGTCACCGACGGCCTATGCCGCGCCGCCCCCGAGGTAGTCGATCGTGTGGCTTCGGCCCGAGAAGCGCGGGGCGTGCGGGTGTGGTCGGTGGTGCTCGGACGCAGGGATGTGCGCGGTGTAGCCCCATTCTCCGACGAGGTCTGGCAGCTGGATCCCACCGAAGCCGCCGACGCAGTGGGTCTGGTGCAGAAGATGGGTCGCCGACGCTGGTGATCCGGGTAGCACCGGTGATACCGTCGAACAATGCTGCCTATCGTCGAGATCGGGCCATTTGACCTGACCGAGCCCATCGCTCGCGGTGGGATGGGTGAAGTCTGGCTCGGGCACCACCGCGCATCCGATGTGGAGGTAGCGGTCAAGGTCCTCACCGCCGACGGACTTGGCAACGCAACCCTCCTCGACGCCCTCCGCAACGAAGTCCGCGCAGTCGCGGGTCTAGATCATCCCCACATCGTCTGGGTGTACGACCAGGGCCTCATCGACAGCCGCGCCGAGAAGGCGTCGGGAGGACGACTCACGGCCGGCACGCCGTGGCTAGCGATGGAGCTCGCCAAGGGCGGAACGCTGTCCAGGCACATGCGCCAGCTCGAGTGGACGACGCTTCGGGAAGTCCTGCTGCAGCTCCTCGACGCCCTGGCCCACGCCCATGCCCGTGGCGTCCTGCATCGCGATATCAAGCCTGCCAATGTGCTTTTTGGTGGAGCGAGGCCCGGACTCAAACTCACCGACTTCGGTATGGTCTACGCGATCGAGCAGCACGCCAGGCCGCTGAAGGGGTCGTCGGCCCTGTCGGGTGGAACTCCTGCATACATGGCTCCAGAGCAGATCCTCGAGCAGCTCGAGGACCAGGGCCCTTGGACGGACTTGTACGCCCTGGGCTGCATGGCTTGGACGATGACCTGTCGGCGGCGTCCCTACCCGGGTAGTGACGCAACGAGCGTCCTGAAGGGGCACCTCGAACAGGCGATCCCGAGTCTCACGCCGGCTTTTGTCGTGCCCGCCGGCTTCGAAGGCTGGCTCCGCCGACTCATGGCCAAGACCCCCGCAGAGCGCTATCGACGAGCGGCGGACGCGGCTTGGGCGCTCGGCCTGCTCGGCGATGTCGAAGTCATCCCTACAGCCGCTCCGGCCGAAGCGCTGCTCCCGCAACAGATGACGACGATCATCCTTCCCCTTGGCATCTCGCGGAAAGTCGCTCCCCAGCCGACTGGCGACACCCTGCCCGCCATCGATCTGCCTCAGATGCCCGAAGACTGGCGACGCCCAGACCGCACTCGTCCCACTGTGGAGCTCGTCGGCGCGGGCATCGGGCTCTATGGCCTGCGCACCCTGCCAGTTGTCGACCGGGAGGGGGAGCGAGATCTGCTCTGGCGGTCGCTGACCGAGGTGACGGCAGAAGGAAAGGCGCGGGCGATAGTGCTGCGCGGAGCGGCGGGATGTGGCAAGAGCCGCCTCGGGGAGTGGCTGTGCGTCCGCGCCCATGAGGTCGGAGCTGCGACCTCGCTCCGGGCGCTGCACAACCCCATCGCGTCACCCCACGATGGGCTTGCCGGCATGCTCGGGCGGGCGCTCCGCTGCTTTGCCCGGGAGCGCGAGGAAATGGCGCCACACATCCGACAGGTGCTTGCCCGCGCCGGGATCTACGATCCACAGGAGATGCTCGCCCTCGTCGAGCTCTTGCGACCCGCGCCGGCCGCGCAGAGTGAAGTGTTTCGGTTCGAGAGCGCCGCCGAGCGCCACGAGCTGATCTGGCGGACACTGGACCGTCTGGCCGCCGAGCGGCCCCTGGTGTTGTGGCTCGACGACGTCCAGTGGGGCGCGGACGCCCTGACCTTCACCCGGCGCGCCCTGGAGCGTCGCGACCGGCGGCCAATACCGGTTCTCTTTGTGCTCACCGCTCGCGAAGAAGCCCTCACCCAGCGCGCTTCCGAGGGCGCCAAGCTCGACGCGCTGGCGGACCTGCAAGGCGTGGTGACGATGCCTATCGGCCCGATTCCGGAGAGTCACCGCTCCGAACTCGTGCGAGAGCTTCTCGGCCTCGAACCGACCCTAGCGGCCCGCGTAGAGAAGCGCACGAACGGCAACCCGCTCTTCGCCGTTCAGCTCGTCGGCGACTGGGTCGAGCGCGGCCTGCTCGAGGTCGGGCCCACCGGCTTCCAGCTCCGTTCAGACGTCAGCGCGGCGCTTCCGGACAGCATTCACGAGGTGTGGGTCCGCCGCATCGATCAGCTGGTCCAGGGTCGCGAGGACTGGCGGGAAGCCCTGGAGATCGCCGCGATCCTCGGTCAGGAGATCGCCCTGAAGGAGTGGTCCGACGCAGCCGGCCACGCCGGAATCGAAGCGCCCATGTCTCTGGTGCGAGCGCTCGAGGATCAGCGCCTCGCGAAGATCGACCACCAGCGGGGCGGACAAGGGTGGAGCTTTGTGCACGGCATGCTCCGCGAGAGCCTGGAGAGAGGCGCCCGAGCCGGAGGTCGATGGTCCGCACACCACGACGCCTGTGCCGAGATGATGACATCGCGGAGTGGACCGGGAACCCCGGCGCGTCACGGCTGGCATCTGCTCTGCGCGGGTCGGGTCTCCGAGTCCCTCGGCCCGCTGCAGGCCGGCTCCAAGGAGCTCATCCTCGGCGGTGACTTCGGAACTGCCTCGAGGATCCTCGATGCGCGGGAACGAGCCATGAAGGAGTCCGGAATCCCGGAGTCCGATGAAGCGTGGGGTCGTGGCTGGCTCGATAGACAGTCGATGCTCCGGGAGCAGGGCCGACTCGACGAGGCGCGTGAGCTGGTGCGGCAAAGCCTGGAGGCCGCTCGGGAGTGGGGATGGCCCACAGTCGAGGTGATTGCCTTGACCTACGCGGCAGAGCTCCTCGCCCAGAAGTTCGACATGGAGGGCGCCCGAGACATGGCAGACGAGGCCCGGCGGCTGGCGGAGCTGCGGGGTCAGGAGCAAAACCACGCCTGCGCCCTGTACACCCTGGGTCTGCTCGCCCGCTATCGGGGGGATCTCGACGAGGCCCGCTCGCTGCTCACACGCGCCATTGACTACTACGAGGGAATCGACGAGCACCATCGGGTGTGCATCGCCTGGCAAGCGCTGGCGAATATCGCACTGGATACTGGCGATCTAGAGGAGGTCGAGTTCTACGTGCAGTGCTACCGAGAGCGCGCCGAGGAGCACGGCTTTCGCGCACTCGTAGCCAACGCCGACGTGCAGTCCGGAGAGGTCTTCCGCTATCGCGGCGAGCTCGATCTGGCGGAGGGTTGTTATCGCGCCGCACTGAAGGTGCACGAAGCCCTCGACCACCAGGGCCAGGTCCTCGGCCGCATCAACCTCGGGTATGTGCTCATCGAAAGGGGCGAGATCGACGACGCCCGCCCCCTCATGGAGCGCGCACTCGGCGAGGCGATGAAGTCCTTCCACCTGTACTGCGCCTCGATCGGCATGCTCTGCATCTGCGCCACGGAACAAGACGACTCCCCCTGGGACGCTCACCTCGGTGAAGTTCGCCGCCTAGGCAAAGATCGCGTGGATGCAGACTTCGCCCGAATGGCACAGATCGCCGCGACGCGGGCCTCCCGAGCCGGCTACTTCGAGAGGGCGCGCTCGGCTTGGGAAGTGGCCCTCGATCAATGGGAGCGCCTTGGACGCGACCTGGAAGCGGCAGAGATCCGAGCCATCCTCGGCCCGTTGTAGCCCCGACAGTTATGTTGCCTGCGCGATGACCGAAAAGTCACCCGAGATCAATCCGAATATTCCCGAAAAGAGGGCCTGGACCCGTTACAATCCGGACCCAAAGGTGCCAGTGGTCTTCCGGGGCATACGGTCGCCCCAGCTAAGCGCAGGCGACATCGTCGACATCAGCGCTGGCGGCATACGAATGGAGGCCCCCTGCGCCTCGGGCACCCCAATGCTCTGGGGCGATCGGTTCATGATGACTGTCGCGTACAGCGAGTCCAATCGCAAAGCCGGCATCGAGGGACTCATCCTCGAAGCCATCGTCGTCGAGATCACTTCCAACGCACGTGGTTTCGTCGTGCGCGGCCGCTTCGTGAACCCCGGCGACCACCACCAAATCGCGGCCTACATCCACGGCCTCGAGCAGGGCCGGGCAGAGATGCCCATGGCGACGGTGGACTTCGCGCCGAGCCGGGAAAAGATCCGCTGAGTGGCGCCTCAACTGCTACGCTGGTGTGAGGGATTCGACCGCTTCCAGGGGGCAACCTGACCTACACCCGCGTCATCCGGCCAGAAGTGCCAATGCGCGCCGAGCTCGACCGGTTCCTCGCGAGCGGCTGGTATCGCATTGGCCCGACGCTGATGACCTGCAGATGCCTGGTCTTCAGCGGTGTGCTGCGTTCGTCCCTCTGGACCCGCCTGCCCCTCGAGGGCTTCAAGTATCGCAAGGGACTTCGCAAGCTGATCGCCCGCAATGGCCGACGCTATCGGATCACGTCTGGCCCCTACACAATCGATGCCCAGCGTGAGGCGCTCTATCAACGGTACACGGCCAGCGTTGACGGTGAGCGCTCGCCAACGCTGCGAGACTTCCTGTTCGGAGACACCGCAACCCACGCCTTCGACACGCGCGAGCTCGCCATCTGGGACGGCGACAAGCTGGTGGCATTCGCCTGGTTCGACGAGGGCCTCGAGAGCCTCCAGAGCCTGATCGGTGTCTACGAGCCATCCCTGAAACGACACAGCCTGGGCTTCTACTCCATGCTGCTGGAGGTCGAATACGGGATTCGAACCGGCAAGAAGTACCACTACTCCGGCTACGTACTCCCGGGGGATCCATCCATGGACTACAAGCTCCGGGTCGGTGAGCTGGAGTTCCTCGACCAGGATCAACGAACCTGGCGCCCCTGGTCCGATGTCGATGCCTATGCGCTGCCGACCACTCGCTTGGACGAAGCGCTCCAGACCGTCGCCGACGCGCTAGCAGAGTACGGGATCGAGTCCGTCGTGCGCGCATATCCCTGGTTTGACGCTGGTGTATACAACCCAGCGCTCGCCCGCTGCGTCGACCAGCCGCTGATCCTGGAGTCCCGACCCCTCATGGCCCAGCCTCTTGTCGTCACCTGGGATCTCGAGTCCGAGGAGTATCGCCTCTGCCGATGTGTTCGCGCAGTGGCCGTCATCCCGGGAGACGAGGAAGACGATGCCCGCGGCAGGCGCCCCGATCTGTTGGTCGTTACCGAGCACCTCGGGGGAGCGGACTCCGCCGACGAGATCGCCAAGGGGCTGGTCATCGCGGCGGGAAGGCCCCTCTACGTCAATCGCTGAAATCCCTTGAGGGAGATGCTCCAGGAACGTTGAGGGCATGAGGCGGCAGTTCGCCGCTCCGACAACACTCCTGGAGACTTGATGCGCCTCTCGCTATTCGCCGTTGCCCTTTCCCCTGATATCGGCAGGAATCGTCGGACTCCTCCCTGGGCTCGACACTACCGAGCGCGCAGTGGCCGCTGCCGAGTACGGCCTCACGACGACTCCGGTGACCTCTCCGCTCGACAGACGGGGCGCAGCGCGGTGACGATCATCAACCCCGACAGCATGCACCCGGGTGGCTGGCGCTTCGCCAACCCCTAGCCCGCCATAACGCCCAGTAGTCGCCGGAAAACAGCAGCGAGATCCTCGGCCGTCGCCGGCTGTCCAGGGCGGGCGAGAGCCTCGATCTCCAGTCCACGGAGGGTCGCCAGGACCAGGCGGGCATCGAGCTCCGGAGTCGGCGAACCCAGGGCGCCGGCGTACCCGCGCAGGATCCGCTCCAAGCTCTCCTGCCAGCGCCGATAGTCTTCTTCAAGTGCCGGATTTCGAGAGATCTCCAGGACGAGCTCGTACTCGGCGATCAGCCCGTCTCGATCCTCTCCGAGATCGCTCAGGACGGTGAAGGCGAGCATCTGGGCGGCAACCTCGAGAGGGTTGTCGCGTCCCTGAAGCAGCTGCTCCACCGGCATGGCGAGCTCATCGAAGCGCTTGATAGCGGTCGTTGCATAGTGACGCAGGGCCTCGACGAGCAGCTCCTCCCGGCTGGAGAAGTAGTAGGTCGTCGATCGCAGTGAGGTCCCGGCTTCCTTGGCGACCGCCCGATGAGTCACGCCACGAGTCCCCTCCCGAGCGAGCACACGCAGGGTGGCCTGGAGCACCTGTGCCCGTCGTTCTTCTCCCCGTTGCTGGCGCTTGGTCATCTGTTCATCCAGCGACTTCCTGCCTTTTCGAGGGCGGGGGCCAGCTGCCTCATGGCGACGTACAGGGGCTCGTAGACCCGGCTCTTCACCGGCGTGAAGCGGGTCTCGACACGCACCCTCTCCGAAGCGGCGGATAATCCAGCCAGATCGCCGATAGCCACCGCCGAGAGCAGGGCGGCACCGACGGCTCCTGCATGCTGGGGCGCCTCGACTCGCTCGACGACCTCACCCGTGACATCGGCGAGGATCTGCAGCCAGACATCGCTGCGTGCGCCTCCACCGATGGCGCGCAGGCCAGGAGACCGCTGGCCGGTGATGTCGATCTCCTCCAGGATCCACCGCAGGTTCAGGGCGGTTCCCTCCAGCACGGCGCGAGCCATGTGGGCGCGGGTATGGGTCAGTGTGAGGTTCACGAAGGCGCCCCGGAGATGGGCGCTCGGATAGGGCGAGCGCTCGCCAAAGAGCCATGGACAGAACAGCAGGCCATCGCTTCCCGGGGGAGCCTGATCCGCGAGCTCCTCGGGAAACTCGCCGAGCTCTCGGCCGAACCAGTCCCGGCAGGCACCGGCGGTCTCGGACTCGGCGATGAGCAGGCAGCCGCTCCGTGAGGCACTTGGAACCGAGGCAATCCCGGCGCGGGGGCGGCTTGCGGGACGGTCTAGACTCACGCCGATCCACGACGACGTGCCCAGATAGACGTGCGCCTGCCCGGGTCCCGTTGCCCCGCTGCCCACCGCGGCTGCGGGGATGTCCGCCATGCCCATCGCGACGGGAAGCCCCACCGGAAGTCCCAGGTTGGCGGCGGCCTTTTCGTGAAGCCTGCCGGCGACGTCGGTGGACGGCACCACCTCCGGCATCTTGTCCGTTGGGAAGCTGACCAGCCAGGTGAGCAGGCGAGACCAGCGACGCTCCTCGAGATTGAACATCCCGGTTCCGCCAGCTGCCGTCGGGTCCATGGCGAGGCGTCCGGTGCAGCGCGCGACAAGGTAGCTGGTGGCGTCTCCATAGGCAGCGGTGGCGGCGTGCATTTCGGGCTCGCACTCTGCAAGCCAAGCGAGCTTCGCGACCAGGTCCTTGCCAGTGGGAACGCCTCCGGCGATGGCGCCCAAGACCCGCTCTCCCCCCAGGCGACGGATGATTCGGCGGGCCTGGGGATCAGCGCGGTGGTCGAGCCAGGACAGGGCCGGTCTTGTCGGGTTTCCAGCGCCATCCATCGGCACCAGGGCCAGCATCTGCCCAGCGACGGCCATGGCGCGAACCTCGGAAGCCTCTCTGCCCTGGAGCACTGCGCGCACGCTGGCGCACACCGCAGTCCACCACTCCTCGGGATCCTGCTCGGCCCAGCCGGGATTTGGATGTTGCAGGGTGCAAGGGCTGAATTCGTGGGCAATCAGCTTGCCATCCGCGTCCACGAGCACGGCCTTGCAGCCCCCGGTCCCCAGATCGCAGCCCAGATACATCAGAACGGCAGGGGAACGGGTGAGATCGTCCCGTCGGCGTCGATCTGCTCGATGCGGATGTTGTCTTCACCGCCCTTGCCGAGGGCTTTGACAGCAGTGAAGGCGCCGACGAGTAGCTCGAGCGGGTTCACGCCGACCTCGGGAGGAAAGACGCCGCTGGAGATGACTTTTCCCGAGCCCATCAACATCGCACCAGCGGCGGCTGGGATTCCAGTCCCCTCGCCCGCTCCTGCGGTCTTGGAGGAGAGCTGCAAGACGTAGGTTCGAGGCTGGTCCTTGCGGATCCCGGAGACCACGACCTTGAGGCAGCCGCCAGGACCGGTGACGCCCGCCTCGGCCAGGAGCTCACTGCGCTGGCTCAGGATGTGGGCGACGCTGAACTCGATGGGTGTGACCTCGGCTCCCTGGACCTGGATGGGATCTTCGCCACAGGCGCCCACGCGCACCATGTCCTGGGTGAGATGGAAGTATGAAAGCGGGAAGATCACGCCGAGGTTTGTAACCCGCCGGATCCCGGGGATGTGCTCGGGCAGCGTGATCGTCTCGGGATGTGGATAGGGATAGACCGGAAACCGCCCGACGTTGTGGAAGTCGGTCTCGACGACGTGTTCCCGACCGCTGGCTTCGAGCTGCATGACGCGCACGAACTCGCCGTCGATGAAGAGCGGGACCTCGTCGAGCATGGCCGCGATGCGGTGTTTGATGACAGCCGCGCCCTCGACCGGCTCGCCGCCGTGTATGTGCATGATGTCGGCGCTATGGACCTCGTCGAGGAAACCGTCGGCGACCATGCGTACAAAGACGTTGGCGAGTCCCGGGGAGTTACCCATGCCGATCAGGGCTTTGATCCCTCGTTCTCGGGCAAGTCCGTCGAGCTCGAGCATGGCTCTTGTCGGCGCCAGGTCGTCGCAGACATCGACGTAGTTCACGCCGGCCTCGATGGCGGCCTTCAGGATTGGAGGGCCGAAACGATAGAACGGCCCTACGCAGTTCAGAGCGACGTCGGCCCCGGCCAGCAGGGTGGCCAAGGACGCCGGATCGCTCGCGTCAAAAACGGCCGCGGACAGTCGCTTATCGCCGATCTCCTCGACGACCGTGCTCGCCGCCTCCAGCCCGAGATCCGCCACCACGATCTCGTCAAAAGTGTCGAAGACCGTGAGCCCTCGCACCGCCATCTGTCCAACGCCACCTGCTCCACCAAGAACCACGATCCGAGCCATCTTCGACCTCCAGGACCAGAAGTGTAACATCTGTTCCACTTTCTGCAAGGCCAACGACCAACGACGTGTCAGACCCCAACGACCGACGACGTGTCAGACCCCAACGACCGACCTCACCGCTCGCGATTCCTGTGGTCCTCCCGGAGGCCTGGGAAATCTGGCTTGAAGGAGGTGCTGAGATCCTCGAAACGGAAGCCAGCACGCCGATTCGCCGCGTCGAGTTCATCCCCTTCGAGCACGCCGGCCGGAAAGCCCATGCGCTGCACGACGAGCTCGACGCTGCCGTCGTCGGCTTTGTACCACTCGACGTCACCCCATTGTTTGTCGAACTCGGCATCAGAGAGATCGCCGAACGCAGCGTACGCCTCCATGGGTTCTGCACCGTTGAAGGCGACCACGGCGGCACATGGATACTCGGCGCAGTCCATGCCCAAGAGCTGTCCACCGTCGACCTCTCCGACGAGAGCGAGGAGACGCTTCTCCAGACCCGCCTCCTGCAGATCGTCTGGGACATCGGGGGGCCACTCGACGGGGGCACCAACCTCCGCCTCCACCTGAGCGGCGGCGACGGTCGCCGCCAAGCGAGCCTCTTCGAGCTCCGCCTCGAGGCCCTCTAGCTCGGCAATGAGGTCGGTTTCATCTGGACAATCTGGTGACGCGATGTAGGTTGGTTTCACCGCGGCCGGTGCCTCGACAGCCCCGGGTTCTGGGGCTTCCACCGGGGGAACACGCGCCAAGAGCCCGAACACGAACCCGACGACCAGGCCTCCCAACAACCAGCTGACGCGGATCACTCCTCCTCCAAGCTGCCGTGGATCTCACTGGAGAACTTGAAGATCCGAAACATGGAGCGCGTGTCCCTGTTCGCATCCCCTCTCTCGTGTCTGAAGGCAACGATCAGATAGTGCTGGAACGTCTCTCCGTGCTTCACAGCGCCAGCCGTCGCTCCCTCCCAGCGATCCTGGCCGTAGCCGCGAGCATCCAGGCCCTCCAAGACCGGCTCGAAGAACGCCAGCCCAGTCCCCGATTCCTCCCGATCTTCGGAGGCCGCAAAGGCCACGACACAGGGGAACTCCTCGCAGTCCATGCCCGCGAACTCAAAGCCCTCGACCTCGGCGATGGCGTCGCGCAGGGCAGCCTCCAAGACCTCGGGCGCCAGATCCCCGGGATCTTCAGGCCACGGAATCGGTGCTCCCTCGCGCTCTATGCGCTGGGCCTCTCGGATTCGGTCCGTCACTGTTATGGCCTCGAGCTCGGCACGACGGCTGGCGATCTGCTCCTCCAGGACGGTGCGGCGGTCGGGACAGTCCTCACCGAGCTCGATGACGGGAGCGGCCTCCGACGCAGGAGCTTTCGAGGGGCTGACCGCGGCCGGAGACGGGACATCCCAAGCCAGCGTCGCCCCGCCGCCGAGTGCCAGGCCAATCACTCCAAAGAGCAGAGAAGAGACGCGGGAGACCGGGGGCGTGTCGGGCACGGGCGATTGTCTCACGGGCAGGCGTGATCGCCTATTCCGGCGGCTGACCCACTCCGGGGCGAACCTCGACGCCTTCGATCTGCTCCGACGCGTCCTCCCCCGGCTGGAAGAGCGGATCGTTGGCCCGATGGTATAGCTGGAATGCTGTATATCCAAGGAATACCACGAGCATCGCCAGGAGAATGGCCACGCCCACGAGAGCGAGCCTGGTGCTGTCCTCCTCCACCTCAGTATCCACATCTTCGGGATGCAAAACCCCTCTTTCTAGAGCGGGCATCGAGGAAGTATTGGCCAAGGTGTCCACCGCAGAGGGTGGACGCTCATGGATAGGCTCCATTGGCTCAAAAGAGCCGGCGTCCTCCTCTGGAGTGCTGCGGATGGCGGAGTAGGGGGACTCTTTGACGACGTGAGGTCCCTCTTCGTTCCCAGTCGGTTTTGTCATGGCATCACCGTGTCTGGAAACCCTGTTTCAGTCCAGGGTCTCGTTGAAACACCCTACATGATGTGGAACTGTTCTCGCTAGGCTATTCCAAGACGGGATCGAGGGGCTGCTCGACGACCTTGGCGCCGAAGACCTCCGCCCAGCGGATGCGGCCGGTAAGCTGCATGATCCCGAAGAGCGTGACGATGCCGAGAAGGGTCACGGTGAGCCCGGTGTAGCCCTCCCAAAAGTGCGCGAGACTGAAGCCCACCAAGTAGAGGAGTTGCGCGCCACCAGCCTCGAGGAAGGCAAAGCGCGGCCCGACGACCAATCGCAGATACGAGATGGTCAGGAACATGCTCACCACCGCCGACAGCGCGAACGCAGACTCCACGGGGAGGTGATCTGCCGAGTAACCAAAGAGCAGATGGAAGCTGAAGAAGCTCGCGGCCAGGAACAGGTGGTTCACCGGATGCACATCGATCTTGCGGAGGAGTCCGAGCACGTAGATCCACACCATGAAGAGCCCCAGCGAGATCGGCGCCGAGAAGCTCATGTGGGCGGCGAGGGGCCCAGGCTGGACGCGGGTCGGCATCGTCATGCCCATGCCGTTGCCGGTGACGAGGCGGTTGAAGGTCCAGTTCAGATCCCAGCCACCGCCGGATCGCACCTTGTCGGAGGGAGAGAGCGTGAAGGCCGGGAAGTCGATGTCGGCGAAGTCGGTCTTCATGCGGAGGCTGAAGTCGCGCAGCTGACCTGCACTTCCGTCCGTCGGCCGATACTGGAAGCTGTCCTGGCCTCGGGACTTGTAGCCAGCGACAAAGGCGACCTTGGTGCCGGGCACGACGTCCATGGGGACCCGGATCTGACCGTGCTCCGGCGGGTAGGTGTCGCTGACCTCGATGCCGTCGACCTGGAATCGGAAGTCGTCATAGACACCGTCGGCAACCGGGAATCGGAACTCAAGCCACACGCGCCCGGTCTCGGTTCCAGTGTGCTTCCACGTCCACTCTCCGTCGAAGTCGACGTCGTACAGCGAGAACCACATCAGCCCCTTGCGACGCTGGTCGAGGGAGAGATCCACGGCGATGTCGGTGCTTTGGAGCGCCTCGGTACGAGTCCGTGTCACGTGCTTGACGACGTGCCGCGTGACAACATCGCCCGCCTCGTCCAAGACTGGCTGCCCCTTCTTGTCGTAGATGGGCTCGTCCACGCCAACGCGCTCCGACCACTCGAGCCTGGCGATGGGGGCCTGCTGAGTGAGCGGCACACCCCAGAGACCGGCCACCGCCCCGTACAAGTTGGACTGCTGATCGGCGGTTCGCGCCGACATGAGCCCACCAAACGCGAGCCAACAGAAGGCGGCCAGCACAAAGATGGTCGCCATCGCGGTGAGTCGGATGAATTCGTTCATGGGGATCTTCTCCTCGAAGGAGACTATCGACGGAGAACGACACTCCGAACGCAGGTTTCGCGTGCTTTCCGCGTCCCTGACGTGCAGGTCCTGTGCAGCCCTACCGTTCGATCACCATGAGCCAGCAATCTCTCCGACGACCCTCGTGCAGCTCGTGCTCCTTCAGCACCTTGACCTTCTGGAAGCCGGCTTTCTCGTACGCGCGCTGCGCGCGGTTGTTGGTGACTTGGGGATCGATCACCACCCTGCGGGCGCCATGCTCGGAGAAGAGTGCTTCGACCACAGCAATGAGGGCGCGGCTTCCGAGGCCCTGTCCCCAGAGATCGGGTTCGCCGATGAACAGATCGATCGCCCAGGTGTCCTCGGCGTCGGCGAGTTCGTATTCCTGGGGATCGCGCACCTCATAGTACTGGAGATAGCCGAGAGCTTGGCCATCGAGCTGCAATAGACACGGGCGGATGTGGCTTTCACCTGAGATGCGGGGAAGGAATTTGTCCCGCGCGGCCCCCAGATCGAGGCATGTATCCCGACCGCCATAGAACTCGAGCACTCGTGGATCGGACCTCCACACACACAGCTGTGGCAGATCCGCGACCTCGAGGCGACGGACCACGAGGGATCCGTCACTGGCGACAGCGAGCATCTTGGCGCTCCTTGGGTAGCGGAGTATGCCCGAAGAACGCTCATCAAGGATCTGCCCAAGAGTGCCGAGAAGCTGAAGGGGAGGCCCGATGCAGCGTACGGTCCGGATGGCGGCGGTCGCACTGAACGCGACTGCAGCAGAGATTCGAAACGAAGAAGACGTTCTCCTGGCCAGCTACGGCGAGCTCCCCACCGGCTACAAGCGCTGGGCGCTCTATGTGAGCGAGGTTCGAGTCCGAGGTCGACGGGTGGCCATGCTACGGATCTTTGATCGGTCCTATCGAGTGTGGTCCCAGGCCGAGCAGGACCTGCTCGACGACTTCGCCGCTCTGGTCTCCGAAGACTTGGAGGCCGACGATTCTGAGACGGCCAAAGATGCCTATCGAAGCCTGGAGACTCGTCGGTTGGGCATCCTGGTGAACAGCCTGCACGAGGCTGTACTGCTCGTAGACGCCAGCAGGTCCATCCGGTACGTAAACGACGCGTTCTGTCAGATGATGGGGATCAAAACTCCGGCGGCCGCGCTCATCGGCAAGAACTACACGGGCGCCGCCGAAGAGGCCATGGAGGACTACGTCGACTCCGAGAAGTACCTGCACGCCGTCGAACGAATCCTGGTAGAGAGAAGGCCCGCTCTCAGGCACATCCTGCGTCGGGTCGATGATCGGTGGCTGGAGCGGGACTACAGACCGATCTTCCATCATGGCCAGTACGAAGGCCACCTCTGGGTCTATCGGGACGTCACGGCACGAGAGTGCGCCCGGTTGGAGCTGGAGTTTCTCGGCGAGCGGGATGAACTCACGGGTATCCTGAACCGCCGCGGCTTTTGCCGGATGGCAGAGGTTCGCGCCAGGGATGCCGCCAGGTACGGGCGACACCTGACGATCGTCGCCGCCGATCTGGATCAGCTGCGGGGCATCAACAGGAGGCTCGGCCGCGAAGCTGGCGACCAAGCGCTGATCGAGTTCGCAGAGCTGGCAACCGAGGTCGCCCGCGGCTCGGATCTGGTGGCGAGGATCGGAGGCGACGAGTTCGCGATGCTGCTCTTCGGCTGTGACGAACAGTCCGCGAGCGTCTTCATCGAACGACTCCAGGAGAGGCTGGCTCGAACTCATTACGCAAAAGGCCGGATCTTTGGCATCTCTGCGAGCCTGGGATGCGCGACGACTGTTCCGCAGGGCCAGCCAGTGCTCGACGATCTCCTCGAAGCGGCGGATCAGGAGATGCACGCACAGAAAGGCCAGCGCCGACCCGTCTCGGTCTAACGTTCCTCGAAGCCCGACCAACCTGTGGTAAACGGGCGCATGAAGATCTGGGTCGATGCAGATGCCACACCACGTCCGGTCAAGGACATGCTCTTTCGGGCCGCCGATCGGGTGGGCATCGAGCTGATCTTGGTCGCCAACCAGACGCTCAATACCCCCAGGAGTCGGTGGATCTCCTCGATCGTCGTCGGCCGAGGTTTTGACGTCGCCGACGAATTCATCGCCGAGAAAGTAGAGTCTGGCGATCTGGTCATCACCGCCGACGTGCCCCTCGCCGCAGCTGCCGTCGAGAAAGGAGCTGTCGTGATCGGCCCGAGAGGCGATGTCACCGACACCAGCAACGCCCGGCAGCGGCTCGCGGCGAGAGATCGGAACGAGGAGCGGCGGCTCTCGGGCGAGATGCTAGGCGGGCCAAAACCCTTCAACGACCGGGATAAACGCAAGTTTGCCGGTTCGCTGGACCGCTGGCTGGCGAAGCGGCGGTAGGAGCCCCATGGACCCAGGAGAGACCCTCGAGGACGGTCGCTACGTGCTGCGAGGCGCGCTGGGCAAAGGCGGAATGGCCACGGTGTACGTCGCCCATGACACCCGGCTCGACGTTCCCCGCGCCGTGAAGGTGTTGGACGCAAAGTACGCAAACAACGCCGAGATCATCGAGCGCTTGGCCCGCGAAGCCCGCGCCCTCGCCCGCCTGGATCACCCAAACCTGGTGCGTGTCTTCGATGTGCGGGCCGCAGGGGGAGAGGCCTGGCTGGTCCTGGAGCTCGTCCGCGGCGGAAGCCTGATCGACCGGGTGCGCTCCCACGGTCCCCTGCCCCCGGTCATCGCCTGCCGCACCGTGGCACAGGCCCTGGATGGACTCGCCACCGCCCACCAAGCAGGCGTCGTTCATCGGGACCTCAAGCCCCACAACATCCTGCTGACCACATCGGGCGTGCCCAAGGTCGCCGACTTCGGTGTGGCCCTGGAGGGCACCGAAGGAAACCTCACGACAGCGGGTGGAACTCTCGGAACACCCGCCTATATGGCGCCGGAACAACGACACGACGCCAGCGCCGTCGACCACCGAGCCGACCTGTACGCCGCCGGGGGAACGCTGTTCACGCTCCTCACCGGAGAGCTGCCGACCGATCTCGACAACCGCGACAGCCACGCCAAGCGCCTCGCCGGACTGCCCTCTCCGGTTGCCGAGCTCCTCGCAAAGGCATGCAGCTTCACTCCGGAGGCGCGATTCGAGGACGCCAGCTCCATGGCCGACGCACTTCGCGAGCTCGCCGACGCGCTGCCCGAAGATCCGCCTCATCTGCCGCTGGTGACCGCCGCTTCCATAGAGGCACTGCCCCTGAACGCGCTGCGTCTCGAGGGTGTCACCGCGTCGTCGACCTGGGTGGGTGGAGCCGAGCCGGCGTCGGAGACCGTCGACTCCCCGACCTACGACTCTGCGACCACCGACTCAGCAACTCATGACGTCGCCAACGAGCTCGTGCAGGCGACGCCCCCCGCGGAGCTCTCCCTCTGGGAACGAACACCGGATCGCACGCGGGCAACGCTCGGATCCATGGGCTCGGGTGTCGCTGTCTGGCCGATCTTCTTGGCCATCGGACTCTTCGGAGGCGGGACCTTCGTCGCAGCGGCAGCGCAAGCCACGGCAATGGCGGGCCTGGTCGCGGCGGCCCTGGGTCTGTTCTCCTTCCTCACCTACGGGAGGCTGAAGAGCCGGACTGACCTCGTCGTAGCGGCTGGGCCAGACCGCACCGGGGGGTTGATTCGCCAACAGTGGCGCCGAGTGCCCCGCGGCTGGCGGCTGTTCCTCGGCATGAGCGTGCCCTTCGGTGGGGCCATGGGGGTCACCGCCGCGATGGGCGGCGCACCGCTGCTTCTCGCCGCTGGGCTCGGGGCAATGGCCGGAGTGGTCTTCGGCGCAATCATGGCCTTGTACGCCGGAATGAGCCAGGTCATCGCCGTGAGCAGCGGCGGCGAGCGAAACGTCAACCTGTCCTGTGAGCAGACCGCTCGGCTGATGCTGCGTGCAGATCCCGGCGAAGTCTACGATGTCGCCCTCGCCGCGGTGACCGAACTCGGTGTCGCCGCCGAGGAGAACATCGACCGAGAAGCGGGGGAGATCCTGGTCCAGACCCGCCTCGGACTCTGGTCCCACGGAGAGGTCGTGCACATCTCGATCCACCCCGATGGCGACTACACGGTTGTGGCGATCCACAGTCGTCCCTGGGTGCCGACCACCCTGGTTGATCACGGCGTCAACCGCGCCAACGTGGCGGCGATCTCAGATGCCCTGGTCGACGCCTTCCCGATAGATCTGGAAGACCCGGCGCTACTGGGCTGAGCTGGCCTCGGGCCCGACGTCGACGGGAACGCCGTTCAGAGCGGAGGTCCCAGACAGCACATCGACCCGGCTCGCGATGGTGATCTCGTTGGCGTTCACTCCGGCGTGAGCGGCGGCCACCCGCATCCGAACCCCCTCTCCTCCGTGGCCCCAGCCGTGGGGCAGGCTGACGACGCCGGGCATCATCTCGTCGCTGATCTCGACCGCCACCCGGATCTCGCCGTCCGAGCTCGCCACCTTCGTCACCTCGCCATCGGTGAGTCCCCGGGCCGCTGCATCGTCGGGATGGAGGCGAAGTGTACATCGATCCTTGCCTTTGACCAGGCGTTTGCAGTTGTGCATCCACGAGTTCAGGCTGCGGAGGTTTCGGCGTCCGATGAGGAGCAGGCCGTCTCCGTCCGAGGAGCTGGCCAGACGCTCGACGTCGGCAACCAGCTGTGGAGGCGCGAGGCAGATTTTTTGTCGGGGGTGCGCAGGATCCCCGGCAGTCGCGGCTCGAGAGGTCCGAGATCGATCCCATGGGGCGCGTTCTGCAGATCCTTGAAGCGAACCTTGTGCGGACCAAGGCGGAGCGCGATCCGCAGTGCGGCCGTCGGCCCTGCCTTTCCGAGCAGCCACTTCGCCGGCAAGCCCTTCCAGCCGAGAAGGCGAGTGGCGAGCTCGAGCAGGATCTGCCAGCTCGCCTTGGAGTCCTCGGGCGGCTGCACGACGGGCGGCGACCACTTGGTGCTGTTGCGCACTCCCAAGGCGTGGAACAACAGAGCGTAGTTGTCGTGCTCCAGGGAAAACGTCGACGGCAGGATGATGTCGGCGTGTCTCGTCGTCTCGTTCAGGTAGATGTCGACGGCCACCATGAAGTCGAGCCCATCGAGGGCCTCGTCGAGGCGGGACCCGCCCGGAATGGAGAGGACCGGGTTGCCAGCGTGCAGGACCAGCGCCCGGATCTGTCCCTCTCCCGGGGTCTGGATCTCCTCGGCGAGGGCGGCGACGGGGAGCTCCCCGTTGAACTCTGGATAGCCGCTCACCCGGCTGTGATAGGTCCCGAAAGTGCCGGTTTGCCCGAGAGCAGCGGCGATCGCGGGAAGATCGAAGGCCGGCGTCGCGAACATCATGCCGCCGGGTCGATCGAAGTTTCCGGTGACGATGTTCAAAACGTCGATCAGCCAGGTGGTGAGCGTGCCATAGATCTGGGTACTCGCCCCCATTCGCCCGTAGCAGACCGCGGATGGGGCGGCGGCGAAGTCCTTGGCCAGGGCGACGATAGCCTCCTCCGAGATCCCGGTTCGCTCGGCGGCGAGAGAGGGCGGAAAACGGCTCGCAAGCCTCCGAATCGTGGGATCCTTCACCTCGAGCACGTTCAACATCGCCAACAGGAGAACGGCGTCGGTGCCCGGACGGATGAAGTGGTGCTCGGTTGCGATGGCCGCGGTCTGGGTCCGCCGCGGATCGATCACGACCACTCGACCGCGCTTGGCAATGGCCTTGATGCGCTTCTTGCAGTCCGGGGCTCCCATAATGCCGCCGTTCGAGACCACCGGATTGGCCCCGAGGATGAGCATGAAGTCCGTGCGGTCGAGATCCGGCACCGGGAGCAGAGCCTGGCTGCCGTACATCCACAACGAGGTGAGCAGGCGGGGCAGCGCGTCGACGGAGTTCGCAGAGTAGACGTTCTTTGTGCCCAAGACGACGTTCAACAGCAGGCCATACAGCGTGGCGGAGTAGTCGTGTCCGGTCGGGTTCCCGTAGTAGAAGCCCACCGCGTCCTTGCCGTGCTCTCGCTGAATGGCGCTCAGTCTCGACACACACACGTCGAAGGCCTCGTCCCAGCTGATCTCCTCCCACTCCGATCCGCGGCGCCGCATGGGACGGCGAAGGCGATCGGGATCGGCCTGGATGTCTTGGAGCGCGACCGCCTTTGGGCAGAGATGCCCCTTGCTGAAGGGATCTTCCTTGTCACCACGGATGGAGGTGATCTGGTTGTCCACGACCTCGATCTCGAGGCCGCAGATGGATTCGCACAGCGGGCAGCTGGTGTGGTGGGTTGTCATGCACTGTGTTCTATTCCCGAAGTGGACCTGACGTCAGGGCCATTTCGAGAGGAGTAGACCATGCCATTCTGGATCAGCCTGGATAGATCGGGACCGCTGTGGCGCCAGACCTATCGGGCCATCCGGGCCGAGATCCGCTCTGGGAGGCTGCGGACTGGTGCTCGGCTGCCTTCGACCCGTACCCTGTCCGCCGACCTGGGACTGTCGCGGACCACCGTTCAAGAGGCCTATGACCAGCTCACCGTCGAGGGCTGGCTGGTGGCCCGAGTCGGCTCCGGAACCCGAGTCGCACCCCACACCTTTCGCGAGCCGCCCCAAGAGCCTCCCAGCAAGCGCCCGCCCCGCCTCTCTCGGTTCGGGGTGCGCATCCCGCCCTATCCCTACGACGAATTCGAGACATTGGAGCCCGCTCCTTATGAGTTCCTGTACGGAATCCCCGGAGCAGACCACTTCCCGATGGAGATCTGGCGACGACTGCTGACTCGGCGAGCGCGAGATGCCGACTCCCGAAGCCTGTCCTATGCACCGCCGGAGGGTATCGACGAGCTCCGGATGGCCATCGCTGCCCAGGTACACCAATCCCGGGGCGTGCGATGCGGCAAGGATCAGGTCCTGGTGGTCGCCGGGATCCAGCAGGGCCTGGATCTGGTGTGCCGGATCCTGCTCGACGAGGGAGACCCGGTGCTGTTGGAAGAGCCCGGATACCTGGGTGCCAGGACGGCATTCGCCGCAGCGGGGGCCGCATTTGTTCCGGCTCCCGTGGACGAAGAGGGCATGGACATCACCGGCGCGCCAGCCTGCAAGCTCGCCTATGTCACGCCGTCGCATCAGTTCCCAACTGGCGCGGTCATGAGCTTGCGACGCCGGCTTCAGCTCTTGCAGTGGGCCGAGGACGCGGACGCCTATGTGTTCGAGGACGACTACGACAGCGAGTTCCGCTACGGAGGCCGCCCCATCGAGTCCCTCCAGGCACTGGATACCTCCGGCCGGGTGATCTACGCCGGAACCTACTCGAAGACCCTATTTCCAGCCTTGCGCGTCGGCTATTTGGTCCTCCCACCGGAGCTCGTGCAGGTCGCCAGGAGCGCGAAGTGGGTCGCGGACTGGAGCGTGCCGACCCTCACCCAGGAAGCGCTGGCGGACTTCCTCATGGACGGACACTTCGATCGCCACATCCGCCGATGCCGCGCGATGTATGGCAAGCGTCGGCGCGCACTGGTCAGCGCCCTCGCCGAACACGGAATCGAGGTTGGCGGAGCCGAGGCAGGCCTGCACGTTCTGGCCTGGCTCGACCGCCCCATCGGCGACCCTCGCGCCCGGGGAGTGGGTGTGTACTCAATCGCGCCCTACTACCTGAGTCCACCGGTGCGAGAGGGGCTATTGCTCGGCTTTACCCTGCTAAATGAACAGGGCATACGCGAAGGAATCGCGCGCCTGTTCCGATAGCCGAGGACTCAGATCCCGCACGCATCCCCGACACCGTCGCCATCGCTATCGAGCTGGTCGGGGTTTGGGAGCGGGCAATTGTCGCAGACGTCGCCCACCTCATCGCCGTCGGCGTCCAACTGGTCGTTGTTGGGCTCGGCGATGCAGTTGTCGCAGCCGTCGGGAACGGTGTCGGTGTCGGTGTCGGCAAGATCGTCGTGACCTTCGCAGATGTCGCAGCCGTCGGGAACGGTGTCGGTGTCGGTGTCGGCAAAATCGTCGTGGCCTTCGCAGATGTCGCAACCATCGGGGACTGTGTCCGCGTCAGCGTCGATGCTGTCGTCGTGGCCTTCGCAGACGTCGCAGGCATCGCTCACGCCATCGCTGTCGCCGTCGGGATCACCCACGCAAGGATCCGTGACGGTGTCGGTGTCGGTGTCCGTGTCGGTATCGGTGTCGGTGTCTGCGGCGGTCGTTGAGGTGTCCGTGCTCGACTCCTTTGAGTCACACCCGACGATCAGCAGAAGCCCCAACAAGTATCCGAATCTCATGCTCTCTCCATCCGCCCCGACTGACCTCTATCCCAAGGGGCCTGTCCGCGCCTGGCCCTGTCGGAGCCGGGAGCGCACGTCCGCCAACAGATGCATGAGTTGGTCGAGGCGAACCTGCAGAGCAGCCCGCTCCTCGGCGGTGATCGCCACGCCGCCCGGCGACTCCGGGGACCGAGCGTCGGCGAGCGCTTGTTGCAGTCGCCCGAGCGAGGCACCCGCGGACAGCATCAGGTCGATGAGATCGGCGTCTTTGGTGTCGGACACCGGCATCCGCACGACTTCGCACTCCGCGGCCCGCACATACCCGCCAAAGACCGCTTCGGGGTCTCCAGAGAACTCCGCGAGAAGGGGCAGCAGATCCGCGGGAAGGTGGGTTCGACCGGCAGCCCAGTGGGACACGAGTGTGCGATCGACGCGGATGTCTCGGGCCGCGAGCCAGGCGACGAAGGCCTCGACCTTGAGCAGCCCTCGTTCGCGCATGGACTGCAGCATGTGGTGGGACCAGCTGCCGTAACTTCGCGTGCTTCCCATGCAAACCTCGGACTATTCAATGTGACACGTAACTGTTCTCACAGGGCGGACGAAGCCGTGAGAGGTCCAGTCGGATGGGTTCTCACCCGAAGGCGGGTAGCCGTGAGAACTGGCGACGGGTCAGGTTGATCGGAACGGGGGTCTGGTTGCTCTCTTTCTTCCTGCTACTCGCCGGCGTCGTGGTGATCATCAAGTCCGCAGACCTCCTGGTCGACGGAGCAGTGGGACTGTCACGACGCTTTGGCGTTTCCGAGCTCGTCGTTGGCCTCACGGTCTGCGCCTTTGGTACCTCGGCCCCGGAGTTGTTCGTAAATGGAGCCGCGTCCCTCGCCGACCGAGACGCCCTGGTGCTGGGCAATGTGCTGGGAAGCAACATCTTCAATACCCTGCTGGTTCTCGGTGTTGGAAGCCTGATTTTCCCGCTTCGCGTCACGCGTTCGACCCTGCGCTGGGAGCTTCCAATCGGGCTGTTGGCGCTGGGTGTGTTCCTGGGTCTGGCCAACGACGCCTGGTTCGGGAGCGCAAAGTCCGTGCTGTCTCGGGGCGACGGGCTGGTGCTCCTCACCGGCTTCGCGCTGTTCATCGGCTACGTGTTCACCCTCGGCGGAGGATCCAATACGGAGGACGTCGAGAGCACTACCACAACCGGCAAGTCTGCAATCTATGTGGCCATTGGGCTGGTTGGACTCCCCGTCGCGGCGCACTTGGTTGTCCAGGGAGCGACGGGTGTTGCTCTGGCGGCTGGTCTCTCCGAGGAGATGGTCGGACTGACGATCGTCTCCGCCGGCACCTCCTTCCCCGAGCTCGCCGCCACATCCGCCGCCGCCTGGCGCAGGAGACCTGATCTGGCGGTGGGCAACGTCGTGGGCTCGAACATCTTCAACCTGCTCCTGGTGCTGGGCGTGTCGAGCTCCCTGGCCCCCATCGATCACCTGGCCGCCCTGAACGCCGATGGCCTGGTCTTCGCCGCGGCTTCCGCAGTGGTCCTGCTCTCGGTCTGGTGGAGAGGCTGCCTCTCCCGGGTCACCGGGGCGACACTGGTCACCGGATTCCTGGCGTACCTCGCCTTCCTTTCCGCTCGGGATGGAATATTGTTTGACCTTCCGAAGTTTTAGAAGTAACTAAATGTTCAGAAAGTTAAGAGGCCTAAATGTTCGACGCCCATGCGGAGAAGGAACGAGATTTCGTGGACCAGATCGGTCTGGTCCTCGAACGATCGGGACTTCCCCCGGTGGCTGGTCGACTCCTGGGACGCCTGTTGATCTGCGATCCCGCGGAGCAATCGAGCGCAGATCTCGCCGACTATCTGGTGACCAGCGCCGGCAGCATCAGCACGTGCACCCGCATGCTCATGCAGGCGAGACTTGTGGAGAGGATCCGCAAACCCGGCAATCGCTCCGCCTTCTTCCGCCTCCGGGAGGGAGCCTGGGTGGAGATGATGCAGGCCGAGGTCTCCCGGATCACGCGCCTGCGAGAGATCTCCGACGTAGGCCTCGCGCTCCTCCCAGAAAACGACAACCCGCGCCGCAAGCGCATGCAAGCTTTCCGCGACTTCAACGCGTTTCTCGAACGAGAGTTCCCAATCCTGATGGATCACTGGGACACCAAACAACCAAAGGCAGAGACATGATGTTTTCCCTTCTGATGATGCTGGCTGGACCCGCCATGGCCGAAGACCCGACCGTCGAGGAGCTCCTGAACGCAACCGACGACATCCAGCGCGGCACCTCGAGCATCGCTGTGGTCGAGATGCACGTCAAGACCGCCCGCTACGAGCGCACCATGCGCATGAAGGCCTGGTCCGAGGGCACCGAGAAGTCGCTGATCGTCATCGAGGCGCCCGCCAAGGACGCCGGGATCTCGACGCTCAAGGTCGACGACAACATCTGGAACTACCTGCCCAAGGTCGACCGCACCATGAAGGTGCCCGCCGGCATGATGTCGGGGTCCTGGATGGGCAGTCACTTCTCCAACGACGATCTCGTCAAGGAGAACCGCCTCGCCGAGGAGTTCACGTCCGAGATCACCGCCAGGCCCGCGAATGGAGAGGGCAACTGGGTGATCAAGCTCGTTCCCAACCCCGACGCACCGGTCGTGTGGGGCTCACTGGTGGTGACCGTCTCCGCCGAGAAGATCCCCGTCTCCATCGAGTACTTCGAGGAGGACGGAACCCTGGCACGCACCATGAGCTACGAAGACATACGCGAGTTCAGCGGCCGCATGATCCCGTCCAAGATGAAGCTGCTGCCGGCCGATAAACCGGACGAGGTCACAGAAATCACCTACGTCGAGATCGACTTCGACGCTGAAGTGCCCGCCTCCACCTTCTCACTGCAGGCGC